>ERZ780151.360-NODE-360-length-47804-cov-2.573876_pt1 | contig 47804 bp, 49 predicted proteins | sample MGYA00510983_ERZ780151 | MGnify/ENA primary metagenome ERZ780151 (study PRJEB29588, sample SAMEA2144623) | human gut metagenome | biome: human gut; feature: human-associated habitat; material: faeces | place: Denmark | collected 2008/2010 ... | reverse complement strand
AGCGCGTCTGCCAATTCCGCCACATCCGCATATGTTATTCTTAACACTTAATTATAATAGCACAATAATGTTTTGATTGTCAAGTATAAAATTAAAAAAATATAAAATTTCACAACAAATTTCTAAAAGGCTTTTAAAGAGCCGAAGTTTATGCTATACTTTATATGAATTTTTTTGGTAAAACAAGAGAGGGAAAATAATGAATCAAATTCCAGTAAAAAAGAATGAAAAATATATAGTAGATATAATTGATAATGGTTTTGGAGGAGAAGGGATTGCTAAAGTTGATGGTTTCACAATTTTTATTCCGAATGCTTTAAAAGGCGAAAAATGTGAAGTACTAATTGTAAAAGTTTTATCATCACAAGCATATGGTAAGGTAGTTAAAATTTTAGAAGAATCAGAAGATAGAATGAAGCCAGATTGTGAAACTTATCAAAGATGTGGTGGATGTGATTTAAGACACATGAAGTATGAAACAACTTTAAATTTAAAAAGAAATACAGTGCAAAGCCTAATAAATAAGGAATTACAAAATAAAATTGAAGCAGAGAAAACAATAGGAATGGAAAATCCGTATAACTATAGAAATAAAGCACAATTTCCAGTTGGAATAGATAAGGAAGGTAATCCAACAGTTGGTGTATTTGCACAAAGAAGTCACACAATAATACCGATACAAAATTGTAAAATTCAAACTGAGATATCACAAGAAATTGCTAGATGCATAATAGAATTTATTAGAGAAAATAAGATATCAGTATACGATGAAGAAAAGCAAAGTGGAGCAATAAGACATATAGTTATAAAAGTTGGGAAATACACGAATCAAATAATGTGTATATTAGTTATAAACGAAGAAATTGGCAAAGCAAATGAAAACAAGTTAGTGGAAATGTTATGCACTAAATATAAAGATGTAAAAACAATAGTAAAAAACATAAACAATAAAAATACAAATGTTATATTGGGAAAACAAAATGTAAACTTATATGGTGATGGCTACATAGAGGACAAGCTAGGAGAGTACACATTTAAAATATCCCCGATGTCGTTCTACCAAGTAAATCCTATACAAGCAGAAGTACTTTATAATACTGCGATAGAAGCAGCAAATTTGAGTAAAGAAGATATTTTATTTGACTTATATTGTGGTATTGGAACTATTGGAATATTCGCATCAAAATTTGTGAAATATGTTTACGGCATTGAAATAGTTGAACAAGCAATAGAAGATGCAAAAGAAAATGCAAAAATAAATAAAGTAAAAAATGCAGAATTTATATGTGTGGAGACGTAGAATTTGCATTTGATGAACTAATAAACAAGAAAAAAATAATTCCAACAGCAATAATAGTAGATCCACCAAGAAAAGGACTGGACGCAAAAACGATACAAAACATATTAAAGATAAAACCAGAAAAATTAGTGTATATAAGCTGTAACCCAGCAACCATGGTAAGAGATATTTCAAAAATGGAAGAAGTATATGTTGCAGAAAAAATACAACCAGTTGACATGTTCCCATACACGAGCAGTGTGGAATGCGTAGCAGTATTGCAAATAAATATAAAAAAATAAATATAGATTCATATTTAAATGATAATTTTAATTATACTGGAAGTGAAACTGTGAGGAGTCAAAAATTATGGAAAATGTATGTATAACCATTCAGTAAAAAATAAAGAGTTATGAAGGAAAAAAATGTTATTAAAAGAAATGAATTCATTGACATATTAGTGATAGAATAGTATAATTGAGGCTGTCGCTTATTTTTTCGCGGGTACAATTAAGCCCGCTACAAGGAAAGGCAGGATATTATGTCACAGAATAATCGGAGCAAAAGTCACATTTTGTACATTAGATTAGTTTCAATTCTTGCAATTTTTATTGTAGGAATTTGGATATTTGATTGTACACACTTTTGGCGAAATACTACTATTTCGGGAATTGACTGTTCTTGGCTTACTTTAAAAGAAGCTTACAATAAAATTGAACAGGAAGTAAATACAAGAACCATAAAGTTTTATTTTATGGATGGCAACATTTATGAAAAAACTTATGAAAAAATCGGTGTAAGTATTGATGAAAAAAAATTAGAATCTGTTTTTAAAGAACAGCACAAATACCGTAGTGGACATCATTTCTATAATTTTGGAAGTGTAATTGAACTCGATCAAGAAAAATTGAAAGAAACTTTGAAAACATTTCCAGAGTTACAACTTGAGAACATGATTGCTCCACAAAATGCACAACTAACGTGGAATGGCGAAAAATTTGATGTTACAAGAGAAAAGGTAGGAAATCAAATTGACTTGGAGGAGGCAGAAGAATTTGCTATAAGACAAATTAATGCAGGAATGGATAGCATATATTTTCAGCTAGTGACACAGGGAAACCCAGATGTTGTATACGAAGACATAGAAAGTATACAGAAATATATGAATAATTTGCTTCAGAGTTGTTTGTATTTCAAACTTGCAAATGGAGAAATAGTAACGCTTGATAAGAATGTTATAAAAACATGGATAGTTGAGGATGCAAGGTTAGGATATTCAATTGATGTGGAAAGCGGGGTTCAACATTTTGTAGAAATGTTAGCTCAAAAGGTAAAAGATATTAACAAAGATGCCCCTGAACTTGCTGATGTAGAGCTAAACCAAGATGTTGAAACAGAAATAATTAATGCTTTTCTTGGCAATCCGAATCCTCAAGAGGTGGATTTAGCATACCGCAAAATAAAGGAGTGATATCGAGTATCAAGTAGTCTGACATAAGGAAAAATAGATTGTCAAGCACTGAGAGATTCAAATGAGTCTCTCAGTGCGTTTCTATAAAAAATAAATAAGGTTATGGTGATAAAAAATAAAAAAATACTTGAAAAAAATTGTTAAAGTGATACAATATAAACATAAAAATGCAGGTGTAGTTTAGTGGTAGAACTTTGCCTTCCCAAGGCAATAGTGTGGGTTCGATTCCCATCATCTGCTCCAGAACGAAAAGAAAAATTGGAGTTTTATATAACTTTAATTTTTTTTTAGGGAATCGAAAAGGAGGAATAGAAATTAGTCCAGTGGACTAATTTCCCGACGCGGCTCGACGATTCCCATCATCTGCTCCCAAAAATACAACAACTTGCGAATAAATAAAGTTTCGTAAGTTGTTTTTTATTCTGTAAAGAGTTCTTAAAAACTATTGAAAAATTCCCCATATTTTGATATAAATATAAAAAACAAACAAGGGAGAATATCGTGAAAAAATTAATTCAAATTTTAGGAATAGTCGTACTAGCAATAGTAGTAATTTTAAATATAGTTTATACGGCGGACATGAATTCTGGAGAACAAATCTCAATTAATTTTAACAGTTTTATTTATATAATAGGACTAATTATAACGGCAATTTTAATTTATTTTATAACTGAAGTAATAAATAAACATTTATATAATGGAATAAATGAAGAGAAAAAACGCAAATTGCGCAAATGGATGGTGGCAATTGCTATTGTTTTATATTTGATTTTAAATGTAGTATGGTTAATTTTCGTAAGACCAGGAATAGTAGCGGATTCTATACACGTTTTAAATTTGGCACAAACATTTTACGAGAATAATCCAGATAGATACTTACCAAATTTGACATATGCGGGAATACCACTAATTCAATACATGCAGGCATATCCACACCAAATTACATTGGCATTTGTTTATAATATGTTATTTTGCGTGTTACACTGTGACTTGATAATTTTACCAAGAATATTTAATGTATTCTTTAATTTGTTAATTATTTTGGCATTATATAAAATAACAAAACAATTATTGAAAGATTACAAAATGAATAATACGCGAATGTTTATATTAATTCTAACATTCTTTACAATACCAATGCTTGCAACATTTATGTATGGGGATATTCCAGCACTTGCGTTAAGTTTATTTTCTGTATATTTTATGATGAAATTTACAGATACAAAACAGGTTAGATATGGAGTTTTTGCTTCAATTCTTACAATGATAGCATATTTGATGAGAATGAATACTCTAATATTCGTAATTGCAACAGTAATTTATTTGGTATTAAATATATTCAAAGACTTTAAAGCAAAAGAGGTAAAAGAAAAATTGATAAATGTTGCTGTAATCGCAATGTTTTTAGTATTAACATTTGTACCATCATCACTTGTAAAAACATATTATTTTAGTAAATACAACCTAGAAAAAGGTAAAACATATCCAAGCATTAGTTATATTTTAATGGCTATGGAAGAGGGCCCTAGAGCAAATGGGTGGTATAATGAATCAATTGCATAACCTGCATTAAGAAGCTTGAAAACAGGTGAAAATATTTCTGACAAATACAAAGAAAAAATAAAGGACAGATTAGAATATTTTGCAAAACACCCTACTTATACAGTAGATTTTTACAGACAAAAGCTTACGACTACTTGGGCAGAAAGTACGTATTCTGCAATATTTAACAATGGAATAACAGAAGAGAGTAATCTAAGCTGGATAAAGAGTCCTTTAACATTCTATCAAAAAGCTTGGATAATACTAACTTTTACATTGGCGATAATAGTGCTAATTCAAAATAGAAAAAATTTAACAATAGAACTAATATTCTTGGTAACAATATTCTTAGGAGGATTTTGTTTCCATATATTATGGGAGGCAAAATCGAGGTACATAATTCCTTATATAGTAACATTAATACCAGTTGCAAGTGTTATGCTAAACATAAAACCTTGGAAAATAAAGAAGCTGAATTCTTGACATACAACGATTGTATGATAAAATATTAAAGGAAAATTTATAAAATGGAAGTGCAAAATGAATCAAAAGAAACAATTATTAGTTAACACTATAATAATAGCAATAGGCAAGCTAAGCACACAAGTTGTGTCTTTCTTGCTTTTGCCTCTATATACATCAAAATTAAGCCCGGCAGAGTATGGAACATATGACTTTTTGGTAACTTTATCAACATTTTTGTTGCCAATAATAACATTGCTTATGGAAGAGTCTATGTTTAGATTCTTAATCGATGCCGATGACTTAAAGAGTAAAAAAAGAGTTATAACGGCTACAATTGCGTACACACTAGTTGGAACTTTTATATTTACAGCCATTGCTGGAATTATAATGGGTGTAATGCATTATGAATATGCATTTGTATTTATATTGTTTATAATTTCAAATATCTTATTGGGATTGAGCAATGCATTGGCTAGAGGAACTGGAAAGATAAAATTATATTCTTTCTCAAATTTTATATTGGGAGCCTCTACAATTGTACTAAACATAATATTCATAGTAAGCCTAAAGCTTGGTGTCAGTGGACTTTTATGGGCAAATACGGTTGCAAACAGTGCAACAGCAATAATAATCTTGTTAAAATTACATTTACCACAGTTCGTAAGTAGAAAAGATTTTCACAAGTCTACTTTAAGAGAAATGCTTAGATATTCAGTACCACTTGTACCAAACAATTTATCTTGGATAATCATAAGCTTATCAGATAGGCTCATGCTTACAGCAATGAGTGGTACAGAAGCAAACGGAATTTATTCTATTGCAAATAAATTTCCAAATATAATTTATACATGTTATGGATTTTTTTCTACTGCATGGAAAGAGTCTGCTGCAAAAATATTAAAAGATGATAACAAGGTAAAGTATTATAACAGTATTTATAAAGATATAAAATTCTTTTTAAAGGCAATCGTATTAGGATTAATTGCAATAATGCCATTTGTATTTTCTTTGTTTGTGGACGCAAGCTATAATGATGCATACAAATACATTCCAATACTTGTAATATCAATTTATTACACAAATATGTCAAACTTCTATGGGGGAATATTTACAGCATATAAAAATACTAAGATAATGGGATCAACAACAGTTGCGGCAGCAATTATCAACATAGTAATAAACATAATATTCATACCAAAATTCGGAATATATGCAGCATCATTTTCAACATTAATTTCAAATTTGATTGTGTTTGTATACAGAAGATATAAATTAAAAGAGTACATAGTTTTAAAAGAAAAATTCAATTATGTGTTTTGGATATTGCTAGTAGCAACACTAATCACATATTATAAAAACAATTTAATAGCAAATATAATAATGTTTATAATAGTGCTTGCGTACTGTATATTTACAAATATGAGCTTCTTAAAGAAAATAGCAGAACCAGTAATAAATAAATTAAAAAAATAGGAATATATCTATAGTAGAGGTGAGTTATAATGAACAATGAAAAAATAACAGAAACATATGATGTATTAAAAACTTTTATTCCAAAAGAAGATATTTACTTAAATGAACCAATGAGTAAACATACTACTTTTAAAATAGGCGGAAATGCAGATATATTCGTTAAATTGAAGAGTGTAGAACAAATTGAGAAAACAATCGAAACAACACGAAAAATAGGAGTGCCATTAAAATTTATAGGAAATGGTAGCAATATTTTAGTAAAAGACGAAGGAATTAGAGGAGTTGTGGCGAAGATATGTACTAGTACATATGATTTTATAGATGAAACTACATTAAGACTTGACAGTGGATTGTTAAATGCAAAGGTCGCAAGAATTCTATTAGACCATAGTCTTGCTGGTTTTGAATTTGCATCAGGTATTCCAGGAACTCTTGGAGGAGCTGTGAAGATGAATGCTGGTGCTTATGGTAGTGAGATGAAGAACATAGTTGTAAGTACAAGATATATAGATTTAGACAGTGACAAGATTGAAATAAAAGAAATTAACAATGCAGAGCATGAATTTAGTTATAGACACAGTATTTTCTCAAATAAAAATGCTATAATAATAGATACAACTCTAAGACTTCAAACAGGAAATAAAGACGATATTGAAGAAAAACTATGCAATAATCTTGATAACAGAAGAGAAAAACAGCCAATAGATAAGCCAAGTGCAGGAAGTACTTTCAAAAGAGGAGAAGATTTTATAACAGCCCAATTAATTGACGAGTGTGGATTAAAAGGTTATACGGTTGGTGGAGCGCAAGTGTCAAAAAAACATGCGGGCTTTGTGGTAAACATCGGAAATGCAACTGCAAAAGACGTTATAGAACTTACAGAATACGTAAAGAAAAAAGTGTATGAGAAATTTAACAAGAAAATAGAATTGGAAATAGAAATTGTATAATTGAATTGCCTTTTATAAAAGTTAATGATATGGTTTAAATAAATTTTATTATTAGCAGAAAATATGATGGAAGTAATATAGATTAGATATGTATTAATGTGAATTTACATAATATAATTTTAATGCATTATGTTAGGCAAAATTTGAAAGGAATGAAATAAAAAATGAACGGATTTTTTAAGTGGTTTAAATCAGGAGCCAAAATAAAAAGATGGATTTTTCTAATGTTAATAGGAATAGTACTCGTATGTTATGGAATTGCAAAGGTGCTTGTAACAGATGAAATGGGATTTAGGGAGCTTGCAAAAATAATTTTTGTGTTTGTTTTAGGATTTACATTCACAATAATTAGTATAATATGTATTCAAAGAAGAACATTAGAGATATTAGTAGAGGAATCTGATACAAGAGATTTAGAAGATAAAAGTAAAGTTAAATCTCTAATATTCAATAGAAAAATATACAATCAAGGACCAAAAGTTGTTGTAATTGGTGGTGGCGCTGGACTTAACACAGTACTTAGAGGCTTGAAAAATTACACAGACAATATAACAGCAATTGTTACAGTTTCAGATTATGGAGAGCAAAGAAGCAAATCAAAACAAGACTTAGGAACTCTTCCATTAGATGATGTAAAGGGTAGCTATGTGGCACTTGCTGCAAATGAAAATGAAATGAATTGCTTAATGAATTTAACCTTTAAAAATCCAAAATTAGAAGGATTAAAATTTGGAGATATATATTTAACAGCAATGAAAGAGGCTGTTGGAGATTTTTCGGCATCAGTAGAAGAAAGCTCAAAAATACTTAATATGACAGGAAAAGTTCTTCCAGTAACACTTGATCAAATTAAGATATGTGCAGAATTAGAAGATGGAACTGTGGTGGAATGTAAAGATAAAATTCCAGAAATGGTTAGCCAAAAAATAAGTAAGATAAATAGAATATTTATTTCGCCAACCAACACAAGAGTTGCTCCAGGTGTTATAGAAGCCATTGAAGAGGCTGATGCAATAGTACTTGGACCGGGAAGTTTATACACAAATGTAATTCCAAACTTATTGGTACCGGGAGTATCAAAAGCAATAAGAGAGTCTAGTGCATTCAAAGTATATGTAAGTAACATAATGACGGAGTATGGTCAAACTGATAGTTATACTCTATATGACCACATAAAGGCTATAATAGACCATGCTGGAAAAGGCATAATAGATTATTGTATTTATGATACTGGAGAGATTGTGCCAGAGTATATAAGGCAGTACAATAAAGGAGGAGAAGAACTTGTTGAACAAGATGTTTCAAAAGTAAAAGAAGCAGGAATTAAGCTAATTCAAAGAAATATGTCTGCAATCGAAAATGGAAGAATTAGACATAATTCTGATGCGATAGCAACAAGTATTATCCAACTAATTTGTGATGATATGAAATTTAGAGATATGCAGAATGATACAAGAGTTATTCTACTAGATTCAAAAATAAAAGACACAAAGAAGAAAATGAAAAACAATCAAACAAAGAGTAAAAAGAAGAAAAACAAAAAACGTTCAGGGAATAGTAAATTCTTTGAAAAATATAATGATAGAATTCAGGCAATACAAGATAGTGAGAGCAACAGAGAAAAGAGAATAAAAGAAATAGAAAAAATTTCTAAAGTAGATAACAAAAAAGAAAAAACTGGTAAGAAAAATAAAGAGAATGAAAAAAACAGTAAAAACATAGAAATACAGAAGAGTGAAATAAGACAAAAGAAAGAAAATAATAGACAGTCAAGTAAAGTTGATGTAAATAGAAAACTTGAAGAGGGTAGAATGTTAGAGTCTAGAATGGAAGAAACTCTAAGAAGAATGAAGGAAATAAACAAGAATAAATAAAAAGAGGTAAACGATAGATGAAATACAGTGAAATTGATGAAGAAGTAAAGAAATCTCTAAAAAGAGACTGGATAATTACAAATGGAATTGGTGGATTTTGTAGCCAAAGTGCATTAGGGTGTAACACTAGAAAATATCATGGGTTATTGATTGCACCACTCACACCACCAGCAAGAAGATTTTTAATATTATCAAAATTAGATGAAAGTATTGAAACAAATGGAACTAAATATAATTTGTTTACAAATATGGCAAATGGAGAAATATCTGAAGGATATAAATATTTAGTAGATTTCAAAAAAGAATACATTCCAATATTTACATATAAAGTTGAAAATATAATAATCAAGAAGTTTATTTGTATGGATTATGGTAAAAATACAGTAGTTGTATATTATCAAATAAAAAATCAAAATGCAGAAGCTAAATTAACTTTAGCGCCAGTAGTAAATTTTAGAGACTTTCACTCTATAAATAAAGATCATCAATTTAATGCAGAACAATTACATTCTGGAAATAAAGTCAGAGTTGTACTAGAAAAAAATTCGGAAACACCAATTTACATGAATTGTTCTGATGGCAGATATTTTAAACATATAGATGATACATTCAGAAATATGTATTATTTAAGAGAAGAAGAAAGAGGCTTTGAAGCAGAGGAAAATCACTATGTTCCGGGGGTATATTCGATAAATCTGGAACCAAATGAAGAAAAAGAGATAACTTTTGTATGCTCATTAGAAGAAAACATAGAGGAAATAGAGGGAATAAAAGTTATTAACAAGGAATTACTAAGAATGACCGGAATTATTTATGATACTGGTATAATTCAAAATAGTAAAATGAATGACAAGAAACTTGATATGTTAAAAGCTCTTATATTAGCAACAGATAATTTTATAGTAAATAGACCATCATTTGGATTACATACGGTAATTGCGGGTTATCCATGGTTTCTAGACTGGGGAAGAGATTCATTAATTTCATTTGAAGGCTTGCTACTATTAACAAAAAGATATGAGTTAGCAAAAGAAGTTTTATTAACAAATATAAGAGACATAAAATATGGACTAGTTCCAAATGGATATTCAGGTTATGATAATAGGCCATTATATAATAGTGCTGACAGCTCATTATTATTGATAGAACAGGTGTACAAATACTTAAAATATACGAATGATAATGAATTTATAAAAGAAGAAATATATCCTAGTCTGGTAAAAATAATTGATGCATATTCAGATAAAATAGATGTTGATGGAGATAACATTTATTTAGATAAAGAGGATAATTTACTATATGCTGGAACAGAAAATACTCAAATTACTTGGATGGATGTAAAAATAGATAACCATGCAATAACTCCTAGAAATGGCAAAACTGTAGAGCTTAATGCTTTATGGTATAATGCATTAAAAATAATGGCTAGACTTGCAGAAAAATATGAGAACAAGCAATTGTGTAGAAAATATCTAGAAATGGCTGAAAAGACTAAAAAATCATTTGATGAAAAGTTCTATAATGAAGACAAACATTGCTTATATGATGTGTTAGGAGATAGCAAGGTACGACCAAATCAATTATTTGCATTAAGTTTATCACATCCGATTGTTGATAACGCAGAGATTGCGGAGCAAGTTTTAAATACAGTTGAGAATAAATTATTAAATAAATATGGACTAAAAACATTAAGCTCAGATGAAGACGATTATGTTGATGTATATGAAGGTTCTGCATACAAGAGAGATTTAAGCTATCATCAGGGAATTACTTGGCCATGGTTATTAGGATTATATTATGATGCATTAAAAAATACTATGATAATAGAAAAGAATAGAACCAAAAAGCAAGAATTAGAAGAAAAAATAACGAAGCTTGTATATACAACAAAGGAAACTTTCAAAGCAGAAATGTTTGAAAGGTCAAGTATTGGCACGATAAGTGAAATATATGATTCAACAGAACCATATGAAGAAAGAGGAGCATTTGCACAAGCTTGGAGCGTGGCAGAAATCTTTAGAATAGTTTTAAATAAGAGGTAGATTTTATAAAAAAATTAGGAGGCTAATTGTGGATATCACAGCATTAGAAAATGAATTGAAAGCTGGAAAACTAAATAACATATATTTACTATATGGAGAAGAGCGCTTTTTATTAGATAACAACGTAAAAAAAATAAAAAAATTATTTGGTGAAACAGTAAATGGAATAAATTATATTCAAATTGACAACACTAATGTTTCGGAAATAATTGCAGATATAGAAACGCCTGCGTTTGGATATCCACAAAAGCTGATTGTTGCAAAAGATACAGGATTATTCCAAAAGCCTAAAAGAGGAAAAAACGCTACAACGGAAGAAAAAACATCAAAAAAAGATGACAATAAATTTGAGAATAAGCTAGCAACATACATAGAAGAGAATGTTGATATGATAGATGATTCTGTAATATTATTGTTTATTGAAAATGACGCAGATAAAAACAATCTATATAAAACAATTGATAGGTTGGGCTGTGTATGTAATTTTGAAAAACAGAAACCTGCAGAATTAGTAAAAAGGCTAAAATCAATTTGCAATATGTATAAGGTAAACGTAGATGCTGTTACATTAAATTATTTAATAGAAAATTGTGGAACATCGTTACAGGACTTAATAAATGAAATTCGTAAACAAATAGAATATGTTGGAGCTGGTGGAACGATAACAAAGCAAAACATAGATTTATTAGGAATAAAGCAATTTGAAAGTATAATATTCGATTTAACAGATAGTCTAGGAAAGAAAAATATATCAGAAGCATTACAAGTATTAAAAAATTTATTGTATGCTAAAGAACCAATACAAAAAATATTTATCACATTATATGGGCACTTCAAAAAATTGTACATCACAAAAATAGCAATAAATGAAAAATTAAACATTGCAGAAAGCCTAAACTTAAAACCAAATCAAACATTCTTGGTAAACAAATATACGATGCAATCAAAATATTTTAAAGAAGCAGAATTAAGAAAACTGTTGCAAGAATTTATAGATTTAGACTATAAATCAAAGAGTGGCGCTATAGACTTAAATGTTGGGCTAGAAGCAGTGCTTTGTAGATATTGTTCATAATTTTATACATAAAAATAATCAAATTTGAATAAAAACACTCCTTAAATGCAAAAATAAGCATAAGGAGTGATTTTTTTATGGATTTTAGAACAGATTTAGCACTAGAAAGAAATGAAGTTTATAAGAAACAGAATAACCTTCAACAAATAGAGGGTGTAGATATTGAAAATGATGTGAAAAATGAAGTTGAAATTTCAAGAATAAAAATTACAAATGAAGAAGGAGAAAAAGCCTTAAATAAACCGATTGGAAATTATATTACATTGGATGTAAAGCAAATAAAGCTTGCAGACGAGGAAAGACTCGAAGTGATTGCAGAAATTGTAGCAGATGAACTTCGAAATACAATATCAAAGCATGTGAAAAATACGGATGATATTATGGTTGTTGGGCTTGGAAATTTATATGTAACTCCAGATGCTTTAGGACCTAAAGTTGTTCCAGAAATAGAAGTAACAAGGCACATTTTAGAATATATGCCCAAAGTTATGCCAGAGGATACAAGACCTGTTTCAGCAATATCTCCAGGAGTTCTTGGAATAACAGGAATTGAAACTATGGAAATATTAAAAGGTGTGGTTGACAATGTAAAACCAAAACTTTTAATTGTGATAGACGCTTTAGCATCTAGAAGTATAGATAGAATAAGTAGTAGCATACAAATTGCAGATACTGGAATTGTTCCAGGTGCAGGAGTCGAAAATAAACGAAAAGAAATAAGCCAAAATACACTCGGGATACCAGTAATAGCAATAGGGATTCCTACAGTTGTTGACTTAGCAACTGTAACAAATGAATGTATAGATATATTTATAGAAAGTTTACAAGAAAAAGCAATGTCAAATGATTATCTAAACAAATTAAAGGAAAAAGATAATTATGAAGAAATAAAAGAAGCTCTTGTTCCAAAAGATTACAACATGATTGTAACACCAAAAGAAATAGATAAATTAATTGAAAATATGAGTAAAATAATTTCGAGAGCCATAAATATGGCAATGTAAAAAAATGAAAAGACTAATATATTCATTAGAATTGAATATTAGTCTTTTCAAATTCTTTTCCATTCAAATAGTTCAACTGTTGAGCAGATTCATTGAACTTAAATTTTATTTTATAACTACACAAATTTTGAGTTTTACACTTAAATTTTTTATTTATATCATTACGTCCATATTTACCATCTCCAATAATAGGATAGCCTATAAAAGCAAGGTGTGCACGTATTTGATGTGTTCTACCAGTGTGTAAAATTACTTCTAATATACTTGTGTTATCTGATTTATTTGAAGATAATACAAAATATTCTGTGATAATATTTTGGTAGCCTTTTTTATGTGTGCTACTAATATAAACCATAGATTTTTTAGTATCTTTAAAAAGATAATCGTTTAAGATAGCGTGCTTTTTTTGAGGTATTCCATAAACTTTACAGATATAATGCTTTTCAATTTCATGATTTTTAAACTTATCAAAAAGAATTTGTTCTGATTGCTTATTTTTTGCAAATAGTGTAAGTCCAATAGTATTTCTATCTAATCTATGACATGGATATATTTCAAAGCCGTATTTTGTAGATAATATAGTGGTTAGAGAATTATCTCCAGTTACTTCAATTTCAGTAGGTTTATCAGCTATTAAGATATTATCATCCTCATAAATAATTGGAATATCAATAGAATTATAGGAAGTATTTGCAATTGAGCTAATATTAACGCTTTTAGAAAATAAAAACTCATCAGTAATAAATACTTTTACTACATCTCCAGTGTGTAAAGTTACATTTTCGCTAATTCGTACATCATTTACTCTAATATCCTTTTTGCGCAAAGCTTTATAAATAGTATTTAAGCTTAGCGTAGGGAATTCCTTTTGTAAAATATTAATTAATTTCTTTTCATTATTTTTATTAATATTAATCGTTCTCATAACCTAAATTATATAGCAAATCTTGAGGTGTGTCAACAATTAATAAAGTTACATAATTTATAGATTTACGCATGAAATAATAAGAATTTATTACGAAAATAAAATAGAGATAAAGAAATATCTTGGTAACATCATAGCATATGCTTCTAATAAATCACGCGAACAATTGAAAAAATTTATAAGAAAGTGTTTCCAGATTTTATAGTTGTTTCTACGTTTACATCGAATGTACTATTTTGAAAATTATCTAGCCAATTATAATCTTGCCAGTCTTTTATTGTTGGAAAATATTTTACAGCGTATTTTCCAAATCCATCTATATCGCAATTGTATTCTTTAGCAGTTTTATATAAGTAATCGTTTAAAGCTTTTTTTAAATATTGATTACAAGATTCTTCTATAAGCTGTATGTTTTCCTTCGAATAGTAGCTGGAATTCCCGTAGGATGATTTTTGAGTGGCAGATTCTATTTTTGCATTAATTTTTACAACAGATGAAATAAATGGAGTGCCATTTACCAAAGAAACGCTGTTTTTTGTATTATGAGCAAGTTTTATGCTTAAATTAATGCTTTCAGAATCTCCAATAGGATTAGGTATACTAATTGTACAAGATTTTAATTTATTAGAAACCATCATATGCAAAATTGATTCTTCGGCATTTAATTCTCCAACCAATATATCGCTTTTAAAAACTGCAAGCCCGATATTTTCAATGTTATCTGCTGGAGATATAGGTAAACTTGATGAAGAGCCAAGAGTAGCAACTGGGTTCTTAAAGGAATCTACACAGTCAGAAAAGAAATTTATAAGTGTTACGTTTTGCGTATAAGATGTATATTCATTTGAAGCAAGAGTAATTTCGTAAAATCTTGATGGTAAATCTTCGAGCTCTGGTGAGGCTATATTTAAAAAATCTTCAGATGGTATTTTACTTATTATTATATTGGCATGAGGGCTGGTTCGTGGGCTACTTAATAATGTATACATATACTCAGAAACTCCTTTCTGAGCGAGTTTTTCTGATATTACAATGGCTTTACAATGAGATAAATCTAAACGTCTACTTATATAGCTGTTTAAAAGACTTATTCCAGTTTCTATAGACGCACATTCTACGCTATTTACAATTTTTTCATATGCTGTGCCAGATGAACCATTTGAACCATTAGATGGTTTGGCAAGCTGAACAGATAGTTTTAATGTATTAGAATTTCCTATATCAAGACCTAAAGCAAGAACGTAGGCTAATTTATCTATATTACGTGTGCTATATGGTGCAGATAATGAGAAAAATACAATAAATAATGATAGAAAAATAATTAAAACTTTTTTTATATTAATCCAAATTCTCATTGGTATTGGTTCCTTTCTTTAATTTTAAATTAGCAATCATAAGAATAATTGGAAATACTATAAAAGTTAATGGTGTTCCAATATATTTAGATATAAAATCATTTATTGCAAGTGTTTGCATAATACTGTTTGGAATAAGTGCAATTATCAAACTAATTATACAAATAGGAATTATAAAAGGTGCTGAGTTTTTTACATTAGTAACTTTTTGGCATACTAATGATGAAGTCATTAATCCAATGCTAAAGTAACTCATAAATGATAAAATCCAAGTAAATACAAATAAAGATTCAGGGTGTTGAAAGTATTTACCAAATTCGTTATTTGATAATAGTGAATAAAGTGGTGAAATACGGTCTATGTCTGTGCTAAAAGAAAAAGCTAAAAGCATACTAGCAGTTGCAAGTATTACAATAAAAATGGAGATTAATGTTGCAATTAAGGTCGATTTTTTAAAATCTTTTTTGTTTTCGAGTAGTGGTGGTACTAAAAATAAAATAGAAAAACCATTAAATATAAAAATATTTGAAATACCAGTGAAAAAAGTATTAGAAACCCCATGACCTAAAATTGGAAAAATACGCTGAATTGTCATATTGGGAACTACGGCTGCAAAAGCGGTTAATAAGCTTATTACCATAATTACACATAAAATAACATTAGTTCTAGCAATACTTTTTATTCCTTGCATATTGGCAATAACACCCACTACTAAAAAGAAAAGTAGCAAATAAATAATTGGAGCATCTCCGTAATAAATAATGTGAATTGTTTCTATAAAATACCTAAGCAATAAAGAGGATGTAACAATTATATATAGGGCAAAAATTGAACCAACTAGCCATTTAAGAAATTTTCCTCCAATAGCTTCACAAATATCAATTATATCTGAATTTGGAAATTTTTTAAATAAACGTATTATAACAACAATTAAAAACAAAGTGATTATACTGACAAATATAACATTTAAGATTGATGATGAACCGCAAAACAACAATATAGATTGTAGATTATTCATAGATATTCTGTTAATTGTAAGTATTAATATTAATGCGATAGATTCAATTAAATTAATCTTTGAAAACTTCATAAATTATGCGAAAAATCGCTATCCTCCTTTTTGTTTAGAATATGAAACTTTTAATTATATATTATAAAGAATCAATGTTGTGGGTATTTCCATCTCATGCTTATTTTATCTTGAGATTTTGGCCTTTTGGTTTTTAACTCCTTAGAACGTTTTTCTCTGCGATAGGCAGGAGATAGCACTATTCCATTACCAAATTCATCTGCTTTAAATATATTTTTACCTAAATAGCTTACTCCAAAAGAATGCATATTATTTAATACCAGTAGATGAACACATAGTCCTGCTGCAAGCCCAAGAAACCCTGCCATAGCACCTAGTAAAATATAGATAAATCTCATTATTCTAAAATGAAAGCTTAACGAGAAATCTGGAATTGAGAATGAGCAAATGGCTGTAAAAGATACAATTATAATTAAAATAGGACTCACAATTCCGGCATCTACTGCTGCTTGACCTAGTATAAGAGCTCCAACAATTCCAATAGTTTGCCCGACAGGAGATGGAACACGTATACTGGCTTCACGAATTAGTTCAAATGATAATTCCATTATTAGAATTTCAAAAAGTATTGGAAATGGAACAGTTTCTCTAGCTGATATTATAGAGTAAAGAAGTTCTGTTGGAACCAATTCTTGATGAAAGCTTGTAATAGCCATATACATACTAGGTAGCAATAAGGCAAATGCAAGAGCTATAATTCTAAGAGCCCTAACAAAATTAGAATATTGATATTTTAAATTATAATCTTCGGAAGAAGCTAGAAAATCTGAAAATATGGCAGGTACAATAAGCACATATGGGCTTCCGTTTACAATAATTGCAATTCTACCCTCAAATAGTAGATTTGAAGTTCTATCTGGTCGTTCTGTGGCAATTATTTGAGGAAGGCTGGTATTATCATTATCTTGAATTAATTGCTCTAATTGTCCAGAAGATGTTAAGTAATCTATTGCTAAATTATTTAAACGATAACGCACCTCTGAGATTAAATCTGTATTTGCAATATTTTTTAAATAACATATAGAACAAGGAGTTTTGCTCAACTTGCCAATATTCACAGATTCTATTATAAGATTTTCGTTATTTACATATCTTCTTAAAAGAGAGGTATTTGTACGTAAATTTTCTGTAAATCCAACTTGAGCTCCTCTAATTACCATTTCATTGTGCGGTGTTGTAAGACTACGCCTTTCGTATCCTTTAACTTCTACATCAAATGCAATATCAAGAGTATCTATAAAAAGAGCACAGTCTCCAGCATTTATAGCTTTCACTATATCATCAAACTTAGTAAATTCTTTAACATTATTTTGAGGAAGTAAACAATTAGAAATGTACTCCACAATATTAAATCTTTTTACTTTTCTTACTGTTATGTTATTTGTTTTTACTTCGGATAATACTCTATTCTGATTGCCTTCGAAAGAATTTGCGGTGTTTTTTAACATTAAAGGCTTCAAAATAAAGTTATTCATAACATCTTGGTCAGTCATTCCATCAATATAAACAAGAAAAGCACTATATTGTTTGTTTCGTGCAGTAAGCGTAAACTCTCTAATTATAATGTCGGAATTAATCATCTCATTAAAACGAACTCTTATATATTCTAGGTTAACATCTAAAGATGGAAAAATTTTATCATTACTAGTGTCTGTTAGAGACTCATTATCTAAATTTAATGCCTCAGAATTTTTGCTAAAAGTTGTAGAAGCATTAGTTACTAATGGATTAGTCTGTTCGCCAAGCGAGAAATTATAATCATTAGGGTTATCTTCATAAAAAATATCATGAAAATAATTTTTTATTGAACTAAATACGGAACTCAAAATACAATCCTCCAAAAAATAATTTAATATAGTTTTTACTAAAAATATAAAAATATGTAAAAATTAATTTTCTTTTTATGCATAACTTTTTAAAAGATTAATATACATTAAATAAAGTTATTGTACAAACACATAACACATTTGAAATATACATTAGATGTATAAGGAGGTATAAAATTAATGAAAGACAATAGGTTATATCAAGACATAGCAAAAAGGACAGATGGCGATATTTATGTTGGTGTTGTTGGACCTGTAAGAACTGGTAAATCGACTTTCATAAAAAGATTTATGGATTTGCTAGTAATTCCAAACATAGACAATGAGTATAAAAAAGAGCGTGCACAAGATGAGTTGCCTCAAAGTGCTGGTGGCAGAACAATTATGACTACAGAGCCAAAGTTTATTCCAAATGAAGCGGTACGGAATTACTGTTGGTGATAATATAAAGCTGAACGTAAGACTGGTTGATTGTGTTGGATATTTGGTTAATAATGCTATTGGATATTTGGAAGATGATATGCCAAGAATGGTAAAAACACCATGGTCAACAGAGGAAATTCCATTTGAACAAGCAGCCGAGATTGGAACTAAAAAGGTAATTCAAGAACATTCTACAATTGGAATATTGGTTACAACTGATGGAAGTGTGACTGGAATAGAAAGAGAAGATTACATAGAACCAGAGGAACGTGTTGTAAAGGAATTAAAAGAACTAAATAAACCTTTCGTAATAGTATTAAATTCGGTAGAACCAGATTCTGAATATACACAAACATTAGCTCAAAAACTTCAAGAAAAATACGATACACAGGTAATTCCAACAGATTGTGAAAATTTAACTGCAGATAAAATTGATGAAATATTTGGCAAAGTATTATATGAATTTCCAATAGAAAGAGTAAACATCAGTTTCCCAAGATGGGTTGATGGACTACCAGAAACACATTGGCTAAAAGAAGAATTATATGACGAAATAAAAGATGCGTTTAAAGACATAAGGATTCTAAAACAGATAGACAACCGAATAACCAAATTGCAAAATACTGAGGTAATATCAACAAGTATAATAAACGAAATACAGCTAGGAACAGGAAGCATAAACATAACCATCAACTTATTAGATGACTTATTCTATAAGGTATTAACCGAAATTTCTGGAGTTCCAATAACAAACGAAGGTGAACTATTCTCTAGCATGATATCATTTGCAAATGTAAAGAAGGAGTATGACAAAGTATCTACAGCATTGCAAGAAGTAAACACAAAAGGTTATGGAATAGTAAGCCCATCAATAGACGAATTAATATTAGAAGAGCCTGAAATGGTAAAACAAGGCACACGCTATGGAGTAAAACTAAGAGCAAAAGCACCATCAATACACATGATAAGAGCAGACATAGAAACAGAAGTATCTCCAATAGTAGGAAGCGAAAAACAATCACAAGAACTGGTAGAATCGTTACTTTCAGAATTCGAAAACGATCCAAAGAAAATATGGGAATCAAATATATTTGGCAAGAGCCTGCATGAGCTAGTAAACGAAGGCTTGCAAACAAAACTAATGAAAATGCCAGAAGATGCACAAGAAAAATTACAAGAAACATTAGAAAGAATAATAAACGAGGGAAGCGGAGGACTAATCTGCATAATATTATAAGAATTTCGCCCAATAGGGACGCCCCTTTTTGGGCGAATTTTTAATGTATAAAATAAAGAGGCAGAAGTAATTCTGTCTCTAAGAAAATTCATTTAAATATTCACAAAAATTGTAACGATTTGAAAGTACGTATTATTCTTTATATATTTTCTGCAATAATGCTTCTTCTAATGTTTTTGAAAAATTTATTTTTAAATTTTCAGCTTTTGTATTTACCCACTTAGGAATGTTAACGGTTTTTTTTACTAATTCTTTTCCCCATTTTTCGGCAAATGAACTTATATCTACTGAGATATATGTCTTAAACTTAGAAACATAATCCCAGTTTTCTATATCTAAATATTTTTCTAATTTTTCAAATGATACGTCTTCAATTTTACTTGATTTAGGAATTTGATTATTTTCTTCCATTTCATCTAATACAATACCAGCAATCAAATCTTCTGCCATTGTCATTGCTTCTTCTAATGTGCTACCACAAGTAGAATTATTTTTCAAATCTGGAACAAATACGGAATATCCACCTTCCTTTTCTTCATAGAATAATACTGGATAAATAACCTTCATGGATATATTTCCTCCTATATATTTGCAAGCGAGGGTGCTATTTCAACCCTGCTTGTTTTAAAATATTGTTAAGAGTTCCTTTTGGGATATCTCCTTTATGGTTGGGAACGGGTATACTTCCGCTTAATCTCATCATGCTTATATATGTAATGTGAACCATTAGTATGATGATGATACCAACCATGGGAGGTTAACAATTTCTCAAGTTCACGAAATGTCATGACTATTCCTCCTAACAATTATATTATACTACGTATAATACGTACAGTCAACAGCTCTTCAGTATTATTTCATATTTATAAAAAAATATTCAATGAACGCAGATTTAAAAATTTGTAGAATTTTATCACTTGAATACTCGGTCATAGCTCTTGTATAATTTTGTTTTTTATGGTATTCTATCAATGAAAATAGGGAGTGGGAGTTAGCAAAAAACAAAGGAGAAAATCCCTAGAAAGGAGATATTCGTACAATTATACGAGTAAAATAAAATGAATAGAACAAAATATGAGATTTATGAATCAAAGGAATATAACAACATTAGAGAGGTTCTTGATAATGCCTTTACAAATTACCCTGATAATGTTGCATTCAAATTAAAAGAAACAAATGGCAAGCAGGTTACTTATAAAGAAATAAAGTACAAAGATTTTCAAAATGATATAAATGCTTTTGGAACAGCTTTAATTAATTTAGGACTAAAAGACAAAAGAGTTGCTATAATTAGCAAAAATAGATATGAGTGGATTCTATCATATGTTTCGGTTTTAAATGGCACAGGAATTGCAGTTCCACTAGATAAAGGATTGCCAGAAGAGGAGACAGAGTCATCTTTGCAAAGAAGTTATGCCGAGGCTATAATTTTTGCAAATGACTATATGGATACAATGAAAAAATTCAAGTCTTCTGGAGCAACAGATGTTACAAAATTTATTTGTATGGATCAGATTAGTGATGAAGAAAAAGAAGCTGGTTTCTTGTATTTAGGAGATTTAATAGAAGAAGGAAAGAAACTAGTTGAGAATGGCAATAGAGATTTTATAGATGCAAAAATTGATGATAACAAGATGAGTATTATTTTATTTACATCAGGAACGACTTCTAAGTCGAAAGCTGTAATGCTATCTCACAGAAATATAGCATCAAATATTTCTGCCATGAATAGAGTTGAAAATTTTTTGAGCACTGATGTTAATATGGCGTTTTTGCCATTCCACCATACATTTGGAAGTACAGGAATTTTAATTTTTTTAAACCATGGTTGTACAAATGTATTCTGTGACGGAATTAGACACATTCAAGCTAACATGAAAGAATATAAAGTAAGCATTTTTGTTTGCGTTCCACTTTTAATTGAGTCAATGTACAAGAAAATTGACAAAGAGATAAAAAAACAAGGAAAAGATAAATTAATAAAATTTGTGACTCCGATTAGTAATTTTTTGTTGAAGTTCGGTATAGACATTAGAAGAAAAGTGTTCAAGAGTGTAATAGATAATTTGGGAGGAGCATTAAGAGCAATTATAAGTGGAGCTTCTGGATTAGATCCAAAGGTTGCAAAGGCTTTTAATGACTTTGGTATATTAACAATTCAAGGATACGGATTAACAGAGACTTCACCAGTTTTAGCTGCTGAAAACGAAAATTGCATAAGGTATGGTTCAATTGGTTTTCCTATGCCAGGGGTTACTCTAAAAATTGATAATCCAAATGAGCAAGGAATAGGAGAGCTTATTGCAAAAGGACCAAATGTTATGCTTGGATATTACGAGAATGAAGAAGCAACAAATGAAGCTATAAAAGATGGATGGTTTCATACAGGGGACCTTGCAAAACAAGATAAAGATGGATATTTCTTTATAACAGGTAGAAAAAAGAATGTTATAGTATTGAAAAATGGAAAGAACATATATCCAGAGGAACTAGAAACACTAGTAGGAAAACTTCCATATGTAGATGAATGTATGGTTTTTGGCTATCCAAAAGACGATGATTTAATAGTGTCTGTAAAGATTGTATATAATAAAGACTATGTAAAAGATAATTTTGCAGGATTTACTCAAGAACAATTAAAAGAAAAAATATGGGAAGATATTAAAGAAATAAATGGCGGACTTACAAACTACAAACATATGAAAAAATTAATAATAACAGATGAGCCAATGATTAAAACATCAACAGCCAAGATAAAAAGACACGAAGAAATGAGTAAAATTTTAGCTGAGGAGGGTGTAATTAAATAGTAGTCTATTTAATTGAAATATTATATGAAAAGAACAAAACTTTCGGAAAGAATTTTGCCAACATACACTAAAGGTGAGGAAATATTTAATATGACCTCACATATTGTTGGTGGTGCATTTGGAATTATTGCAACGGTTCTATGCGTGGTGTTTGCAGCAATTCATCATAATGTGTATGGTGTCGTATCTGGAGCTATCTATGGAGCTTCGATGATAATTTTATATACGATGTCTAGCATATATCATGGATTACATAGAAACAATGCAAAAAAAGTATTTCAAGTACTAGACCATTGTACAATATTTTTACTAATTGCAGGGTCATATACACCATTTGCCTTATGCACATTTAGAGAATACAATACAGCCTTAGGTTGGTCATTGTTTGGAATAATATGGGGAGTTGCGATTCTCGGAATTGTATTAAACGCTATCGACTTAAAAAAATATAAAGTATTTTCGATGATTTGTTACTTAGCAATGGGCTGGTGCATAATAATAAAACTTCCATTATTGCTACAATTAGTTGGCATTCCGGGGACGGTTCTATTAGTGTCGGGCGGAATAGCTTATACAATAGGTGCAGTTCTATATGGAGTAGGAAAAAAACACAAATATATACATTCAATATTTCATTTATTTATAGTACTAGCGAGTGTATTGCAATTTTTATCAATATTGTTATATGTAATGTAAGCATTTATACAAACCAAATTCATTTTTTTAAACCTCGGCACATCGCTCTTGGTAGGAACCCTTAGGACTTCTCAAAAGGCGAGTTTGACCTTGTTTATTAAAATGAAATTTGGTTTGATAACGTTTATAGAAAAAATAATATGAAAGGGAAAGTGCATGATAGAGATAGTAAAAGAATTAAAAGAAGCAAATTGTGTAACTCATGGAGGTAAGTTTCATTCTGATGAAATTTTTGCAACGGTTATATTATCTAAAATATTAACTAATATCAAGTTGATTAGAGTAAATGAAGTAACAGACTCAATGAGAGAAAGTATTGCTAACAAATTAGTATATGATATTGGTGGAGGTGAGTTTGACCATCACCAAGCAGGTGGAAATGGACAAAGAGATAATGGAGTAAAATATGCATCTTGCGGATTAATATGGAAAAGTTATGGAATAAATTATTTAGAAAAATGTAATGTAAAAAAAGAACATATAGAAGAATTATTTTTACAAATTGATAAAGATTTAATACAATATATAGATGCTAATGATAATGGACAGGCTACTCAAATAGATACAGACTATAAATTTGTGGAATTAGCGAGTGTAATTTCTGCCTTTAACCCATGCTGGAACGAAACAGTAGATACTGATGAATGCTTCATGCAGGCTTATGAAATTGCAAAAAAATATTTTGAACGTTTTATTGCACGAGAAATTGCTAAAAATGAAGCAAAAGAATTAGTTGAAAATGCTATAGAAAATTCAAAAGAAGGAATAATGATACTTGAACAATTTATGCCATGGGAAGAAGCGGTTTTAACATCAACAAATCCAAAGGCTGAGAAAATAAATTTTGTAGTATTTCCTTCTAATAGAGGAGGATTTAGTGTGCATGCAGTGCCAAAAGAACTTGGAAGTTTTGAGAATAGAAAAAGTTTACCTAAAGAATGGGCAGGACTAAGAGATGAAAAGCTACAAGAAGTTTCGAAGATAAAAACAGCAAAATTTTGCCATAATGCATGCTTTATTTGTACAGCAGAAACAAGAGAAGATGCCATAAAGATGGCTGAGATAGCACAAAGAGCTTGACATAATTGAGTAACGTGATATAATGTACACGTAATTTATCCTAGGTACAGGGAGCAATAATATGTACCAGTAAGCAATATCTCATAATAGTGATTACTAAGGAGGTAGTAAAATGGAAGTTACTTTAGAGCTAAATTATTTATTAAAAGAAACTCGGCATGCAATAGCGAGTGAAGTTGACGATCCTAAAGTATTGGTTGTACTTGCTAAAGACAGAGAAAGTTATGTAAGATGTGCAGTAGCTCGAAATGAATATACGCCTGAAACAGCTTTGGATAAATTGGCCAATGATATGACTGATCAAGTTCGGTGGGCTGTTGCAGAAAACGCTAAAACATCACTTGGAACTCTTGAAAAATTAGCTGACGATTTGTCGTGCAATGTCCGTCGAGCGGTTGCTTGCAATGAAAACGCAGATGATAAGCTTTTAGCAAAGTTGTCTATGGACAAAGATGACATTGTAAGGGAGAATGTAGCTGAAAATCCTAAAACAGGTAGTACGACGCTTGAAGAAATGGCTGAACATGATCCAGTAATGGATGTGAAATTGGCAGCTTTAGGCAATCCAAATATTCCAATGAGGGTAATACATAGAATGGCCGCAGGTACTGGAAAACGAGTACGTGAAACCATCGCAGGTAATATAAGTACTCCTCAAATGATTCTAATGAAATCAGCAAGAGATCGTGATAATGATGTAGTCTATAATGTGGCTTGTAATCCTAATGCACCTAGCGAAGCACTTACAATACTTGCAAAAAGAAGAAATATTGGAATTCTTGTAGCTGTTGCAAGAAACAAAAATACCCCGGCAGAAGTGCTTGCTAAGTTAGCAAGAAAGAATAATAGGGATATAAAGCTATTAGTTATTAGACATGAAAATACTTCTAGGGAAACATTAGAGTTCTTATTTGAACAAGCGAGAGACACTGATGGAGAAATTTTTCAGGCTGCAAGGAAAGCGTTGGCAATATGGTAAAAATCTAAAGTAATTGCTATCCACCAGTAGAATCTTAATAAGGTTCTGCTGGTGGATATTTTATGGAGTATAGTAGGATGCAGAATTTTGTCGAACGATTTTACTTGCTTTTTGTATTATTAGATAATATAATCATCATATTAAATAAATTACAAGAATATAGTAAAAGAAGAAAATGAAAAGTATGAGACAAATGCTCAAATAAATAAAAAACATGATAAGTTATTTAAAGAAATACTGTAGGACAAGAAAAGAGGCATTTATTTTATAAATTAGGTAAAGGTCAAGCCTCATAAATGAACTGTAATGAAATTAGGTAATGCTTAAGCCTTATAAATAAGCAGTGATAAAATAGGGAGTATATAAGTGGTAACACATGTACTCTCTTATTTTGTGCAGAAAAGAGGTTAGATGAAAGAATTATTTAAAATTTTAATAAAATACTACCCAAATGGCAAAATTTGTGGTAAAATAAAAAATGTAATTTTTACGAGAAATAAATAATGGCTAAAAGCCAATAAGAAGGAGGAGTTAAAATGTCAGGTCATAGCAAATGGCATAATATTCAAGCTAAAAAAGGTAAAGCTGATGCAGCAAGAGGTAAAGTATTCACAAAATTAGGAAGAGAATTATTAATAGCAGTAAAGCAAGGTGGACCTGACCCGGCTGGAAACTCTAAATTAAAAGATGTAATTGCAAAATGTAAGGCAGCAAACATGCCAAACGATACAATAAACAATGCAATTAAGAAAGCATCTGGAGCTGGAAACGCAGAAAACTACGAAGAAGTTATATATGAAGGATATGGACCAAACGGTGTTGCTGTTATAGTAGAAGCAAGTACAGATAACAGAAATAGAACAGCAGCAGATGTAAGACACGTATTTGATAGAGCCGGTGGAAACTTAGGAACAACAGGTTGTGTTTCTTACATGTTCAATAAAAAAGGTGTAATGGTTGTAGATAAAGCAGAATGTAAACAATCAGAAGATGATTTAATGATGATTGCATTAGATGCAGGGGCAGAAGATTTTGAGGCTGATGAAGAATGTTACACAATTACAACAACACCTGAAGATTTTTCAAGTGTAAGAGAAACTCTAGAAGGCCAAGGAATAGAATTCTTAGAAGCAGAAGTTCAAATGGTTCCAACAACATATGTCGCATTAGATGAAAAAGCTCAAGAAAGAATGGATAAATTATTAGAAAATCTTGATGAATTAGATGATGTTATGAACGTTTACCATAATAGTGAGAATAATTAATTATAAATAGAATCATACAGCAAAATGTATGGTTCTATTTTTTTATGTGAAGCATATAATAATTATTAACAAAGGAGAAAGGAAATAATCAATTAAATAGATTAATAAATTGATTATACAAAAAATATAATGAAAGAAGAGTTTCTAAAATATTTTCCTCAACATATACAAGCAATATTGAATGAAGAAGATTTAAATTCGATTGAAGAAATTCGTATAAGAAATAATTTGCCTTTAATTTTAAGATTTGGACAAGCCAAGAAAATACTAAAATACATTATAAATACAGAAGATATTAATTATATATTTCAAAAAATATGCGAGAATTCCGTATACTCATATCAAAAACAAATTGCAAATGGCTACATAACAATAAAAGGCGGACATCGTGTTGGAATAGTTGGAACAGCAGTGTTAGATGCAAATGGACAAGTTGCTAATTTTAATTATATTTCTAGTTTAAATTTTAGAATAAGCAGGGAAATAAAAGGTTGTTCAAACTGTATGATAAATGAAATAATAAAAAACAATAATAGCATCTATAATACGTTATTAATCTCTCCACCAGGAATGCGGCAAGACCACTTTATTGCGAGATATAACACGAAATATTAGTAATGGAATATCAGATAAAATACAGGGCTTGAATGTGGTTGTAATAGATGAGAGAGGAGAAATTTCATCAACTTATAGAGGAATAATGCAAAATGATTTAGGAATTAGGACTGATGTGATAAATGATATTCCAAAATCTATTGGAATGAAAATTGCTATTCGTTCTATGGCACCACAAGTGTTAATAGCAGATGAAATCGGAAGTGTGCAAGATAGTGAGGCAATAAAGTACGCCATGTGCTGTGGTGTAAAAGGGATTTTTACGGCTCATGGAAATAGTATTGAAGATGTGATGAAAAATCCAGAGTTGAAGGAATTGATACAAGAAAAAATATTTGAAAAAGTAATAGTTATAAAAGCAAGAAATGATTCGAATTATGAATTTGAAACAATAAATTTATAAAAAATAGTTCTAAAATAAAAATATCAGAATATATATTATAAAGAAGCTTAAATAGGAGACAAGCTATGATTTTTATAAAATATATTCTGATATTTTTTGTGTTTTTAGCGTTTACATACATAGGAAACACATATGCAAAAAAATACGTAAGTAGAGTAAAAGAATTAGAAAAAATGCAAAATTTGTTAAACATATTTAAATCAAAAATTAAATTTACAGGACTAACCATTCAAGAAATTTTTAACCAGATTTATGATGACAACAAAGATGTGGTTGGAGACATATTTAAAAGAGCAAGCCTTAATATGGAGAATATGAGTGCAAAAGATGGTTGGAAAAAAGCTATAGAAGAATCACAAGACAAACTAAGCCTTAATAAAGAAGATTTTACTGCCATAGGAACTCTGGGAAAGATGCTAGGAAACACAGATGTGGAAGGACAAGTAGGCCAAATTGAATTAACAGAAAAATTAATAGAAGACCAGATTGAAAATGCAAAAATTGAGAAACAAAAGAATACAAAATTATATAAGACACTTGGAGTAACTGTGGGGCTTACTGCTGTTATATTACTATTATGAAAAGGCATAAGGTTGAAAAATAATTACAATTTTGGCTACGTCAAATATCGTTTCAAACGCGGTTACATACACCACGTATGCGCCCTTGCCTTTGAAATTCATTTTTCTTGCCAAAATTTAATTCTTTTCCAACCAAACTTGTGCAAGTAAGAAAGGAACGGATGAATAATGGATATAAATTTATTATTTAAAATTGCTGCTATTGGAATTTTGGTTGCTGTATTGTATCAGGTTTTAGTAAGAGCAGGAAGAGAAGATCAGGCAATGATGACAACTCTTGCAGGACTCATTATTGTTCTTACAATGGTAATTAAAGAAATTAGTACTCTGTTTGATACAGTAAGGACAATTTTTAATTTGTAAGGAAAGTGATACATATGGATATTGTTAAAATAATTGGCATTGGTCTAATAGCGGTTATAATAATTGTAATTTTAAAACAGTATAGGCCGGAATTTGCAATGTATGCCTCGCTAATAGCTGGAATATTAATATTTGCATTAATTGCTACTAAGCTTTCTGGAATTATTGAAGTGCTTAAAAGCTTATCAAGCAAAACAGCAATAAACAATGAGTTTCTAGTTTTACTTATTAAAATTACCGGAATAGCTATTTTAACGGAATTTACAGTGAGTATCTGCAAAGATGCCGGTGAATCTGCGATTGCAAGTAAGGTTGACCTAGGTGGCAAAGTAATAATAATGTCTATGTCTGTTCCGATAATGTCGAGTTTACTGGAAGTTATTCTAAACATTCTACCGTAGTGGAGGAAAAATGAAAAACAAAAGATTAATAAAAATAATTGTAATACTGCTAATATATTTTTGCTATTTGAGCTTTTGCTATAAAGTAAATGCTGAAGATGACATAACGAGTGAACTCTTGAAAAGCCAGTTGAGTACATTAGGAATATCCAGTTTTATTGAAGAGGCTAACAAATACAAGAGTGAGGATTTTGATATTGATGTAAATGAGCTTATAACATCTGCTATAAAAGGAAATGTGGATAATCAGACAATAGGCAGAAAAATTTTAGCACAGCTGTTTAGTGGAGCAAGAGAAGCAATCAGTACAATTCGGAAGCATTATGGTAATTATAATAATATCTAGCGTGCTTCGAAGCATAACAGATGGTCTAGAAAACAAGAGTGTTTCGCAAATTACATATTACATAACATATATTTTAATCGTAACAATCGTAATGAAAAATTTTTCAGATATAATCAACATGGTAAAGGCATCAATTGACAATTTAGTAGCATTTACAAATTGTTTAATTCCATTATTAATAACACTTATGATAACTACAGGAAATATTGCATCTGCAGGAATGCTACAGCCAATCATTTTATGGATAATATCTTTTATAGGCAATTTTATAAATGTTGTGCTTGTACCAGCAAGCCTAATATCTGTAGCGTTAAGTGTAATTTCAAATGTATCTGATAGAGTACAAATAGACAAGCTTTCGAAATACATAAATACAACAGTTGTCTGGATATTAGGAATTGTTCTTACCATATTTGTGGGAGTTTCTTCACTCGAAGGAAGCATAACAAATGGAGTTGATGCACTTACAGTAAAAACCACAAAAGCGGCAGTTTCAAATTTTATTCCGATTGTTGGAAAGATACTTCGGAGATGCAGTGGACACGGTTATGAGTTGTAGCAATATTTTAAAAAATGCAGTTGGGATTGTTGGTGTAATTATAATTTTGAGTATTTGCATAATACCGATAATAAAATTGACAACCTTAATGGCAGTTTATTACTTGGGTTCTGCCTTATGCCAACCTATTGCGGATGATAAGATTGTAAAATTATTAGGTCAGATAGGAGGAACATTTAAGCTATTATTAGCCATAATGTGTAGTATTTCTGTAATGCTTATTATTGGAGTGACATTAGTAATAAAAATATCGAACAGTGGAGTGATGATGCAATGATTGAATTTCTTAGTAGTTGGGCACAAGGCATAATTGTTGCTGTAATAATTGCAACATTAATTGAAATGATTTTGCCAAATAGCAGTAGTAAAAAATATGTTAAAGTTGTAATTGGAATGTACATATTGTTTACAATAGTATCTCCAATAATAAAAAAATTGGGTGGCAAAGATATTAATTTAAACACAATAAATATAGAAAAATATGAACAACAGATTTCAAAAAGCGACAACACAATATCACGCAAGTTTGAAGATAATAATACTAGAAGTATTAAAGACATATATGTATCAAATCTAAAAGCCGATATATCTGCTAAACTAAAAGAAAAAGGCTATGAAATTGATACATCAGATATTCAGATAAAAGATGACGAAAATTATACAATAGAAAAAATTACATTAAAACTAATTAAAATGGAGCAAAAACAAGAAAAAAACAATGAAATAGTAATAAATACTGTAGAAATTGGAAATGCAATCAGTCAAAAAGATAGTAAAACATTAAGTAATGATGAAAAACAAGAAGTGAAAGATTACATAAGCGAAACTTATGACATAGATAAAAAGAACATTAATATTTCTTAAAGGAGGAGCGCACTTTTAGTGCCAATAAAGAAAGATGTTTAAGGAAAAACTTCAGAAAATTAAAGAAAAAAATAGTGAAGAAAATGGCAATAGCAAAAAGAAAATGGAAAATTTATTTGTGCTTATAATTATAATGATAGTCACAATTGTAGCAATTAACTATATTTGGAGTGGAGATAAGAAAAAAGACAATGTAACAATAGATACAAATAAAAAACTGGCCACGACAGAAAATGAAACACAGACGGTAACAACTGAAGAAAATGGAATGGAACAGAAATTGGAGAATATATTATCAAATATAAAAGGGGTCGGAAAAACAAAAGTATTAATCACATATTCACAAACTAGCCAGATTATACCGATGTATGATGAGGATTCTAGCACTAGTACAACAGAGGAAACCGATTCTGGCGGAGGCACAAGAACTGTGAATGAAAGTACTATGAAGAAAGATGTAATATATGAAGACAAGAACGGAACGAAAACACCAATAACCCAAAGCGTGATAAATCCTAAAATAGAAGGTGCGATAATAACTGCGCAGGGAGCAAATGACGCAAACATAAAAACAAGTATAGTGCAGGCGGTAGAAGCGGTTACTGGACTAGCTACATATAAAATACAAGTTTTTGAGATGAAAGACTAAAAAATATGGAAGTAATAGGAGAGTGTGAATATGAAACAGATTTTAAAGAAAAATCAAATTATAATTTCTGTTATAGCAATAATGCTGATTGCTGCAGGATACATGAACTACACGAGCAACGAGAAACAAGCTTTAGAAACAGCAGTATTAACAGACTCGGAAAAATATGCTGGAATTGGAGACGCAACACTCGTGAGTGCCAATGTTGCTGATAATAATGATTTGGTTAATAATGATGAAACACATAATATTATTGATGATTCTGCAAAAAATGAAGAAAAAAAGGATGAAATAAAATCAAATGATCAAAATACAGAGTCTAAAGAAAATATCGTTCAAAATGAAATAAATACATCAACAACTGTAACGGAAACTAGTGGAGACCAATATTTTGCAGAACTAAGACTTGAACGAGATAAGATGTATTCACAAATGCTAGAAAGCTATCAAAAAATATTGAGCAATAATCAAATATCAGAAACTCAGAAGGAGATTTCAGAAAATGAAATAAAGAAAATAAATGATACACGAAATGCAATAATGATAGCGGAAAATCTAATAAAAAACAAGGGCTTTCAAGATTTAATAATATTTATAAATGGAGATAGCATAAGCATAATTGTGAAGGCAAAGGAATTGAAAGAAGAGCAAATAGCTCAAATACAAAATATAATATCAAGAGAACTGAAAGGAGAGATAGAAAACATACATATTAGTAATAAAGAATAATACGTAAAACCATATTTTTTCGAAAAAACTGGCTATATAACCAATAGACAAACCATATGCGTTGATATATCATAATAGCTGTAATAAAACGAAAAACAAAGGAGAAAATATGAAAAACATAATTGCTGTATGCATTGAAACTGTACATACGTATTCTTTAGTGAAAAATATAATAAATAGCGACAAAAGTCTGTTTTAATCAAAACAGGCTATTGTTGCTATTTTAGTTATAATTAATCATAAAGTGCGTTTTTTATATGTTTCGTTTTTGTTATATGATTTTACCAATATAAGGAAGGGAGAAGAAAGATGTTAAGGAACAAAACAAGAAAGATGAAAGGAATTACATTGGTTGCATTGGTTGTAACAGTTGTTGTATTATTAATTTTGGCTGGTGTAAGTCTTAATTTAGTACTAGGAGAAAATGGAATAATCAAAAAAGCTCAAGAGGCTGCTGCTCAAACAGACGAATCTAGTGCAACGGAAAGTATGAGTATGTATTTAACGGGGCTGAGATTAGCCAATGTAGACGGTGAAAATTTTAGACTAGCGGATTATTTAAGCTCAAATGTAGGAAATGATGGGATAGAAGACTTTTTAAACAATGGAGACGGATATGCCCAAGTTGCTTATAAAGGATACAAATATCTTGTAAACTTAGAAGATTACACATTTGAATATTTAGGAAAAACAGATGGTAACGGAGTAAATAGACATATAAAGCAAGTTTTAGATAATAACAATGAAGACGTACCAGGAATAGCCATGGTAGAAGCCGGAGAATTAGAGACAGAAGATCTAGGTTGGAAGGTTTTAAGTGTAAATAATGATGGATCAGTGAACTTAATAGCAAACAACAATACAGGATTTGAAGTATCATTATCAGGAATAAATGGATATACAAATGGAGCAAAAGCGCTTAATGAAATATGCTCAAAGTTATATGGAAATTTAGAAATAAATGGACAGAAAGTAAAATCAGCAAGAAGTGCAAATCTTACAGACTTTTATAATGTAGTATATCAGTTAAATAGAAAATATGAACAGGGACAAAAAATACAACCGGTTATAAATACAAAAGATGTAGAAAATGATGGATATTCAACTGAACAGATTAGTAATTATATAGATGCAGGTGTGACCTCTGGAGCACAGGCAAGCAATACAAATATGCTTTTGGCAAGTACTTCTCCAACAATAAGGAGTATAAAATCTGCAACAAGTAAAATATCAGAAGATATAAGGAACACGGGAAATAATTATTGGTTAGCATCAAGACAGACATGGTATGGTTATGATTCACAGGGTGGAAAAGTGCAATATTCAGAAAATATAGCATACGAATGTTATGCAATAAACTATATAAGAACGGATGGAGCATATACTAATTACAATTTATTTCAAGTTAATGGATTTAATACAACAGGATCAAATTCAACATACAATTGTGCATTGCGCCCAGTAATAACAGTAGATGGAAGTGTTATTTCAAACAAAACAGTAGGTACAACAGTAACAACAGATCCATTTTATAAAGGAAAAACAGGAGCAGATGCACATGGATATGTAAAAGCAGATTCAATTGCAAGTCTATTAGGAGTAGATATTAAATCAATTAAGAAAATAGATTCAGGCTTACCAACAATAGAAACAAGCATGACATGGACAAAATTGACAGATGGTGGATATGATGCACTAACAGGAAATTTTGATACGAAGAATTATGATTATTATATAGCAGATAGAGCAACAAATTTGCAGGTAAGATTAACAGGAGCAGCAGGATACAACAATGGAGTATTAGCCATGGATACAGTATGTAATAATCTATATGGAAACTTAACAGGGATAAAATTAAGTGATGGATCAACGAAAAAGGTAAAAGTAGTACTAGCAAGAAATGCAAAATTCGAAGACTTTTACGATGATAGCAACTTAAGTAATGGAGCATACGGTGGCATATGGAGTACAAATGCAAATGATAGTACAGCACCCAATAAGATAACTTCGACAAATAATAGATATGCACCAACATTATTTACGCAATATGAAGGAGGAGACAATTTAGATACGAGTAATCCAAGTAAGGGATATTCAGATGCAAAAATAAGTTCATATATATTAAGTAATGCAGGAACAAGCTCATTTGTGTCAAATGATCAAAAAAACTCATACGCATATGAGAAATATGATGCAGACCCGGGATTAAAGGTAATATATAATGCATATTGGGGAGGAGCAAACAGAAATACAGCAAGAATAAATATAGGAAGAGAATATTGGCTTTCGTCGCGCTGCGTCGATGCGAGTTGGTACAGCAGTTACTTCTGCTTGCGCTGTGTGTCAGGTGGTTCAATCGCGCTCAACGGTGTGTTCGGCTCTAACACCGGCACGGACTCTTTTTGTCGCAGTCTCCGCCCAGTCTTGCAGGTTTCTAAATAATTAAATTAAAAATAAGCAAGTCTACATAGACTTGTTTAAAACAACAATATAGTAATTAAGTAGATAACTTAATTGAAAAATAGTGGCTTAAAAATACTAGCTTAATATGCTAGTATTTTTGCATAATATAAGAAATTTTTTGCAAAATAATATTGGTGAGTTTATATGAAGATTTCATGGTTAAAATTAGATAATGATAATAAAAACTTTAAAATTCCAACAAATTTTGGAATGGATGTATTTTCTGTTAACAATACAGAAAATGTTGATAATAAAATAGATGAATTAATAAAAAGCAATTACAATACAATAATAGTATCAAATGATGTAGCGGGACTTTCAGAAAAAATTAATAAAGAGTATTTATATAATAAAAATGTGAATATTGTTATAAGTAAAGATAGGGATAATAATAAAAAATAAGACCATATATTAATATGGCACTGTATAAGTTGGTGGAGAAAACATAAAATTTTTGGGAGGTAATTTTGGAAGAGATTCTCATTTTATGTATTGGAGATAGCAAATTAATAGGTGATAGTTTAGGACCATTAATAGGTTCTTTTTTGGAAAGAAATAAATCTGATATTGGAAATAATGTAAAAGTATTGGGAACACTAGAAAAGCCGATAGGATATAATGATTTAATAGAAATTTCAAAACATATAAACTACAACAAAGAATATTATACAACAATAATTACAATAGATTCAGCACTTGGAAGCAATCAAAATATAGGGAAAATATTAATAGATAATACAACATTATGTGCTGGAAGTGGTGTAAATACAGGAGAAAAATTAATAGGAGATATATCAATAAGAGGTATTGTTGGAAAAAACTATGATGATATAAAACAAAATATACAAGAACTTGAAAATGTTTCGACGAATCTTGTAGAAAATATGGCATGCAAGATTATTTTTAAAATTTTGAATTTGTTTAAAGTATAAAAAAACTGATTATGGCAATAATTCCTATATAAAATATAGGAGGTACATAATGAGTAAAGAAAATACTAGAAATGTAATTATATTAAAAAATCTTCCTTCTAACTTGATAGCCGAGGCTATATTAGTTGTAAAAGATAAAAAGCAGGTAGCAGATTACATGAAAGAATCTGAGTTTGGTGCAAATAAAGATGTTTCTAATTGTAAAACTTATAACAACGGTATAATTTATGGAGATATAAAAACAGAGTCATTAAAGAAAATTGAAAATGTGAAAAAGGAAGACAGAAAATATGTGATAAAAGAAGCGGAAATTGTAGTCTCAAATTATATAAAAAGAATAGAAGATAATTTAGCAGATAGAAAGATAGATAGATTAAAAAAATCGTATAAAAAGACAAAAAAATTAAATGTTTTTCTTGCAATGACAACTATAATAAGTATATTACTTGCTATATTTATTTGAAAGAAATAATGTAAACGAATAAAACCTTGACCTTTGGAATATAAATCTATAAAAAGATAAACACAAAGGAAGAGGTGTTTTTTTATGGAAAAATCTATTAGCCAAGAGGAGCGCATTAGAAGAGCGGAGGAAATATATAGTAGAAGAAGATATAACAATAGATATGGAGAGAGCCTATATAGAAGCGGTGAAACGAGAAACAGATATCAGCCACAAGAGACTAGAAAAATAAAAGGCAAAATTATTAATAAGATGATTATTCAAATGATTGTGTGCGTGATAATTTATACTTGCATATATATGCTTCAATATTCTAATTATTTATTTTCAAAAGATATGGTGGATAAAACAAAAGAGGTTTTGTCTTATGATATTAGCATAGAAAATTTGTATAATAAATCAAATGAATTTTTTTTGAATTTGCAGAAAAAAATTAATTGGGGTGTGAATAATGAACAAAATGATAATGTGAATGAGGAAGCTCAAGACCAAAATACGGAGGAGACTAACATTGAAAATAGTAATGCGGAGTCTAGTGAAAATACTAGTGAAGCTAATAATGAAAATGTTGATAATTCTGAGATTTCGCAAAATGATGCAAGTACAGAAGTGACAAATAATGACACAACACAGCCTGCAGTTGGTGGAGCCGATGAGACTCAACAAGAGGAAGAAAAGTCACAAGAAGAGCAAGATATAGAATATGTAAAACAAAATGTGAGCATAATCTGGCCAATAAAAGGAGTTATAACTTCAAGGTTTGGAAACAGAACTCCAACCGAAATTGTAACTGCAAACCATAAAGGTTTAGATATAGCAGGAAATATGGGAGACAACATAGTATCCGCAATGGACGGAACAGTTGTACAATACTCTGAAGAAGGGGATTATGGCAAACATTTACGCATTCAAAGTGGAGAAGTACTTACCTTGTATGCTCATTGTAGTGAACTTCTAGTACAAGAAGGAAGCACAGTAAAGCAAGGAGATGTAATCGCAAAAGTTGGAGCAACAGGAAGAGCAACTGGTCCACATCTACATTTTGAAATACGAAGAGATGATAGATTTATAAATCCAGAGTTGATATTGGGAAGTTTATAATGGCAGAGCTAAAATAATTAGAAAGGATAATATTATGCAAATAAAAATTAATTTGAAGGTCTTTCTTTTTTTGTTGATATTTTTAATAACAAGGCAAATAAAAATATACGCACTACTCATGTGTCTAGCGTTAATACACGAATTGGGACATGTAATGGCTGGAATAATATTAGGGTTCAAACCTGAATCTATATCTATTATACCAACTGGTTTTTCTGTAAAATTCAAAAATGACTGTAAGAATTATAATAAAAAAATAAAAAATGGTAATATGCTTGCACTAAAAAAAGCCATAATTGCTTTTTCAGGACCATTTGTAAATTTAATTATTATGGCAATTTCAATAATATATTACAAAATAACGGAAATTTCAGAGATAGCAGGCATATCAATAGAACTATTAATATATTCAAATTTACTGATATTTATATTTAACATGTTACCGATATATCCGCTTGATGGTGGGCAAATTTTGAAGGAAATAGTACATATAAAATATGGATTATTTACAGCTTATGTTATTACAAATAAAATATCAAATGTAGTTGTAATAATTTTAACCGCATTTGCAAGTTTTGCTATATTAGAATACAAAAACATAGCAATATTAATAATCATTGCTTACTTGTGGGGGCTTGTGGTAAATGAAAATAGAAAGTATAATATGAAATTAAAAATATGGCAGAATTTATAGATTAACTATTAATCTTAAAAGCATAAAACATCAATATACTAATATATTTATTATATGTTTAGGAGGTATTGGTGTGTTTGAATTTTTTAGAGTCATATCATTTAAGAAAATATTATTGATTTGTTTAATTTTTATATTAATAGTCATAATTGCAACAGTAAGCTGTAACACGAATATCATAAATAGATTAACAAAAACAAATTCTGTAAATAGTATAATTAATTCAAATGTTGTAGGAGCAGAATATTTAAACCAGATGTCAAATATATCAACTGAAGAACTAGTGGAAGATTTAGAAAAAGAAAAATCATATATAAAGTGGGTGGATTTTAAAGGAACCGCCGTAGTGCTGAAAAAATTAGCCGATACTGATATTAATTCTCACGTTAATAATGAACAAATACAATTTAATTGGATTGAATTAATGGCATATTTAGGATGCAAGTATGGCGGAGAACTATCTTTATTTAAAGATAAAGATTTAGAAAATTTATTAAACAGTTTACGCGAAGGGAAGACTATGAACGAGTTGACAGCAAATATGAAGCTTTACAATTATTTTTTTCAGAGTTATGATGCCATTTTCCATGAATATATTGGAGAATATGAAATAGCAACTGTAGATGAACAAGGCAACAAGAAATATGTAAAAAAATATGGCTTAAAAGCATTTTCTCCTATAGCTAAAAATTATTATTTTAGCCACTATAAGGATTTTGGTTCTGCAAGGTCTTATGGATATAGAAGAGTACATTTAGGAAATGATTTGCTACGGAAGTATTGGGACACCTATTGTAGCTGTAGAATCTGGCTATATTGAAGCCCTTGGATGGAATCAATATGGTGGTTGGAGAGTTGGCATACGAAGCTTCGATGGTAAAAGATATTATTATTACGCGCATCTACGAAAAGACCACCCTTATGCAAAAGATTTATGTGAAGGACAAATTGTAACAGCCGGAGATGTGATAGGATATCTAGGAATGACAGGCTATAGTAGCCATGAAAATGTGAATAATATAAACATTCCGCATTTGCATTTTGGAGTGCAACTTATATTTAATGAAGTACAAAAAGATGGAAACAATCAGATTTGGATTGATGTGTATGAGATAATAGAATACTTAAAAAGAAACAGTTCACAGGTTTATATGGCATATCAGGATACAAAAGATTATGAAAGAAAGTATGATGTGATGAAAGAGGAATGAAAGGATTAATGTCGATAAAATTATAATGCCAAATCTGCTTTTACAGAATTTTTGTTCGCGAGTATTGCTATTTTTTATTTCCTATGCTATACTATGAAACATAGGAAATGAGAATAAGCAGATGTGTGTTACCACTTTACTACATAGTTTTACTATGAGAAAGTGAGGTGGTTGTTTATGGGATTTATATTATTTTTAATATATGCATTGGGATTTTCCCTTACTGTAAACGTAGCCTTATTAACAATTATATTTATAAGTTGGACAAATAAGGAATAATAAAAACACTACATTTTGCTTCGAACATGCAATGTAGTGTTTATTACATATATGTGGTAACATACATTTCTGTATGTTCATTTCCTATACCTATTATATACAAATAATAAACAAAAGTCAATATGAAGTTAAAATATGATCTTTTATCTGAATGTTATTTTAACTATAATTTATGTATTTACTTGTGGGTATAATTTAGTGGCTAGAATATCATGCTTCCGACCTGATTGCACGGGTTCGATTCCCGTTACCCACTCCATAATAAAGCAAAAAGACCAGCCGTTACAGCTGGTCTTCTTGCTACAAGATAAGTAAACAACTAATCTCGTAAAATGGCTAAATTTTAGCGCCACTTGCGAATGGATTCCCACTTTTCCCGGAAGGCATCATGCATGATTTCTTCACCGTTAGAGAACGGTACAAACATGCACTTTTCTCGGTATCCTGCATCGTTCAGGTACTGGAGCACCTTGTAACCCTTAGTTACATAGGTGTGCCCGTTACGATAAACAAACACGACAATGCCGTTGTTCATGGAATAAGTTCCAAGCGAGTCACGAGCAAAGGTGTCAAGTTTGAATTTAGTGATTACCGGGTAAGTATGAGTTTCATAATTCACGTGCTTGACCCGCAAACCTTCGTTGGGAATCAAGAAACTCTTTTTCATCACGAGAGGAGGCAAAGCCCCGATGTGATGCTCGTTGCAGAACTTTTCACATTCTGCCGAGAAGTTTTCTTCGGGTGTCTTTTTTGCCTTTTCCTGCAAGAATTTCCAACGTTTTGCTTCACGCTTCGGATAATCCGAGGCGGAGAAAGGAACGTAGAAACTGGCTTCCTTGAAACCATTTTCTACAAGAGCAGTGATGGCCCGTGCAGTGTACGGAGTCACATAGTACCGGTTTTGGCAGATAAATCCAACCACCGTTGAGTTGTTTGCCGAATATTGGCCATTGAACTTCGAGGTGAAGAAATCCACGCTAAGCGTTACTTCGTGACCGGTCTGCGGAAATACCGCAATCATGCCATGTGTGACTCTGAAAGAGTCGTGCATCAGGTCGCCTAAAGTGTAATTAACCATTTTCTTGTCTCCTTTAACAAGTTTGTTAATGGGTGTGTTTAACCATGCAACGAATCGCATGATTAAAAAATCGGACACTTTAATTTTACCATATTTACATAAAATAGTCAAATTTAACAGTGCACCAATGTGTATTTTTTACTCCGTCCAAAAAATGATTAAAATGTTTTGAAAGTGAAAATTTTAAAGAAATTTTTCTTGATTTTTCTATTTAAAGATGATAAGATATTTTTATATTAAAAGGGAGTAGCTTGATAACTACTAGTCAACATCACGGCTTTTAGCATGGCTAGTAACCACGAGTGGTAAGCAAGACTTTTAAAGAAATTTACAATGTTTTAGGGCGAATTTCTTTTAAAGTCTTGCTTTTTTGTACATAATAAATAAAAAAAATTAAATTTAAAAGAAATATAAAGTTTTAGTTTTTATTTATGAATTTTAAATCAGTATTATAATAAAGCTTTATGGTAAAGCTAATAGCAAAATTCGGGATAAAGTACATAAGAAATTATTGCCCTTGGAAAGGATGAGGTTATGGAAAAAGAAAATTGGTTTAACAAATCGGTTGAAGAGACGGTTAAAAAGCTCAACACGAATAACACGTTAGGTTTGACTGCAGAAGAGGTGGAAAAGAGAAAACAAAAATATGGATTAAATGAGCTGGAAAAAGGCAAGAAAACGCCATTAATTGTCAAGTTTTTAGAGCAATTTAAAGATTTTATGATAATTGTTTTAATTATTGCAGCCGTTGTTTCAGGTATTGTAGGGCACATTAATGGAGAAGGCATAACAGATTCAATAATCATAATGGTTGTTGTAATTGTTAATGCAATAATCGGTGTGGCTCAAGAAGATAAAGCGGAAAAATCACTCGAGGCACTTAAAAAATTAAGTAGTTATTCTGCCAAAGTAATAAGAAATGGAAAAATAACAGTTGTGCCATCAAAGGAATTGGTTCCGGGAGATGTAGTTGTACTAGAAACAGGCGACTACGTTCCAGCTGATATGAGAATAACAGAAGCTGTAAACTTAAGGGCTCAAGAAACATCGCTAACTGGAGAATCTGTACCAGTTGATAAATATACAACTACAATAAGTAGCGAAGATGTTGGAATTGGAGATAGAACCAACATGGTATTTTCTTCTAGCTTGATTACATATGGTAGAGGACAAGGAATTGTTGTTGAGACTGGAATGAATACAGAAGTTGGCAAGATTGCTGGAATTTTAAATAATACAGAAAAATCTGACACACCTTTACAACGTAGATTAAACAAGTTAGGAAAGACTCTAGGAATTGCTTCGCTTGCAATTTGTGTGGTAATTTTTATTATTGGATTGTTACAAGGAAAAGAACCACTAGATATGTTTATGACGGCTGTAAGTTTAGCAGTTGCAGTAATTCCAGAAGGGCTTGCAGCAATTTCTACAATAGTTTTAGCAATTGGTGTTCAAAGAATGGTAAAGAAAAATGCAATAGTAAAGAAATTACCAGCTGTTGAAACGCTTGGAAGTGCTACTGTTATATGTTCTGATAAAACAGGAACTCTTACACAAAATAAGATGACTGTACAAAAATTATTTTATAATAACAGAATAATCGACATCGACGAAGTTGATACTAATAAAGAAAATGACGAGCTTGGAAGACTTGTTTATATTTCGATGTTATGTAATGATACAAAAATAGGAGAAAACAAGCAATTAACAGGTGATCCAACAGAAACAGCTCTTATAGATATGGGATTTAAATTGGACTTTACTCCAGCTGTGTTTGATCAAATGCCAAGAGTTGAAGAAGTTCCATTTGATTCAGAGAGAAAATTAATGACAACAGTTCACAAGGTAAATGACAACCAATATATGGTTTACACAAAAGGTGGAGTAGATGAATTACTAGCAAGATGTAGCAAATACCAGATTGATGGAGAGGTCAGAGAAAATCTTGAAGAATATAAGAAGAAAATAGATGAATTCAACAACCAAATGGCTGAGAATGCTTTAAGAGTACTTGCAATGGCATATAAGCAAATAGACCATATGCCATCAAAAGAAGAGATGGAAACAATCGAAAAAGACCTAATTTATATAGGAATGGTTGGAATGATTGACCCTCCAAGAGAAGAGGCAAAAGTTGCTGTTGCAAAGTGTAAATCGGCAGGAATAAAAACAGTGATGATAACAGGAGACCATAAGGTGACTGCTGTTGCAATAGCAAAAGAACTTGGAATTTTAGAAGACGGCGAAGATGCTATAACAGGAAGCCAATTAGAAGCAATGTCGCAAGAAGAATTAATTCAAAGAGTAGAAAATATAAGAGTGTACGCGAGAGTTTCTCCAGAACACAAAGTACGTATAGTTAAGGCATGGCAGGCTCATGGAGAAATAGTTGCGATGACTGGAGATGGAGTAAATGATGCACCAGCCCTAAAAACAGCAGATATTGGCTGTGCGATGGGAATTGTAGGAACAGATGTCGCAAAAGAAGCAGCAGACGTAATTTTAACAGATGACAACTTTGCAACAGTTGTTTCTGCAGTTGAAGAAGGCAGACGTATTTATGACAACATAATAAAAGCAATACAGTTTTTATTATCAAGTAATGTCGGAGAGGTAATAGTATTGTTCTTTGCAATTTTACTAACACCATTCTTAGCAACAAAGTTTGGAATTCCAATTGAATTAATAGAGCCATTACTACCAATACACATATTATGGATAAACTTAGTAACGGACTCATTACCAGCTTTAGCACTTGCATTTGACCCAGCAAATAAAGATGTAATGAAGAGAAAACCAGTAAAGGCAAGTTCTGGAATATTCACAAAAGGTATGACATGGCGTATAATTTACCAAGGAATAATGATAGGACTTCTATCACTTGCTGCATTTGTAATTGGAATTTCCACTCCAAATCCACCAGTAATAGAAGGATTAACACCAGAACAAGTAAGAGTTGAAATTGGTCAGACAATGACATTTATTGTTTTAGCATTTTCAGAATTGATTCATGTATTTAACATAAGAAACAACAAAGAGTCAATATTTAAGACAGGAATAGGTGGAAACAAGCAATTATTCTGGGCTATTGGAGCATCTGCAATGCTTATGCTAGTAATACTTGCAATTCCAGTTTTAAGAGCAATATTCAGTATTCCGGTACTTCCAATGGATAGAATAGTTGAAACAATAGCATTAGTAATTGCACCAGTTGTAATAGTGGAAATATTTAAATTACTAAAAATAAATACTTCTAAGGATGAATAAATTAATCAATTAATTAAGCAATAAAGCAATAATTTATATTTTTATAAAGCATCAACATGTTGTACTGGGGGTGGTACTCCTAACGAACCTTCCAAAAGGTACACATCTAGTTGGGTTTTTAAGGATATAAATTATTGCTATTTGAGTTAATATATTAAAAAAGTATAATGAACCATATATTAAATTATTGCATGGAAAATTTATAATAAAAATTGTAGAATATTGTAATTAAAAGTTGCATATGATAGAATAAGAAAAAAATAAGAGGTAGAAAATGTACGATTTAATTATTAGAAGAGGATTGAATAAGAAAAAGGTGACAGTTTGCATTATTTTATTAATTCTTCTTGTTACTTTAGCAACCATTTCTGGAATAAGGCTTGCAGAACATCATGAAGTAAAAAAACAAGCAAAATTATATGAGGAACAACAGGCTCAAATAAGAAAAGAAGAAGAGGAAAAACAGAGACAAGAAGAACTTGCAAAACAAGCAGAAATTAATAAAAGAATAGAGCAAACTAGCAGAGCATTTACTGACGAAGAAAAAGATAGAATAAAACATATTTATCGTTCTACTGGTGAAAAAAGAGTATTTTTAACATTTGACGACGGTCCATCTGAAACGGTAACACCACTAATCTTAGACCTGCTAAAAAAGGAAAATGTTAAGGCAACTTTTTTTACGCTAGGAACTAATGTAAACAACTATCCAGACTTGGTAAAAAGAGAGTTTGATGAAGGACATTATGTAGCAAATCACGGATATTCACACAAATATTCTACAGTATATGCATCACCAGAGGCTACATTAAACGAATATAATTATACAGAAGATGCAATAAGAAAGGCATTAGGAAATAGTTCATATATATCAAAATTGTTTAGATTCCCAGGTGGTTCGAATGGAGGATATTATGATGAGACAAAACAAAATTCCAAAGCATTACTTCATGACAATGGAATTATGCATTTAGACTGGAATAGCTTGAGTTCAGATGCAGCAGGTGCAAGAACTAAAGAAGCCTTATTACAAAACGTAAAAGATACTATGGGAGAAAAAGAAAGTGTTGTAATATTGATGCATGATTCCAGCGATAAAATACTGACATATGAAATGCTATCAGATTTAATATCGTATTTAAGAGAACAAGGGTACAAATTTGAAAACATATATGATTTATTGGACTAGATAATGTGAGGAAGGAATACTTTTTTATGTATGATGTTATAATAATAGGAGGAGGTCCTGCTGGCATTACAGCTGGAATATATATTAAAAGAGCAGGTTTTAAAGTATTAATAATTTCTAAGGGAGAAGGAGCTCTAATTAGAACCGAAAAAATAGAAAATTATTATGGTTTTGAAATTCCCATCTCAGGGAAAGAATTGATAGAAAAAGGCGAGAAACAAGCAAAAAATCTTGGAATAGAATTAATAAAAAAAGAAGTAATTGGTGTAAAATATACTGAAAGTGGATTTGAGGTAATGGCAGCAAATCAATCTAAAGCTGATAAGTATGTTGCAAAAACAGTAGTAATCGCAACAGGAGTAAATAGAAACAAGCCAAACATGAAAGGACTGCAAGAATTTGAAGGAAAAGGTGTAAGTTATTGTGCAGTATGTGATGCACCATTTTATAGAAATAAAGATGTAGCAGTGCTAGGCAATGGAGAATATGCAATTGGAGAAATTGAAGAGTTACTACCAATCGCAAAGTCTGTAACAATGCTTACAAATGGTAAAAAACCAATAGAAAATAGAAGTATCGATGTACAGATAAATGAAAAAAAGATACGTGAATTTAGAGGTTCGAATAAAATAGAAAAAATAGAATTTGAAGATGACTCATCACAGAAAATAGATGGAGTATTCATTGCACAAGGAACAGCGGGCTGCTTAGAATTTGCAAAAAAATTAGGTGCAAAAACCGAAAACAACAATATTGTGGTAAATGATGAGATGCAAACAAGCATAGAAAACATATATGCATGTGGAGACTGCACAGGAGGAATACTTCAAATATCTAAGGCTGTGTATGAAGGCACAAAAGCAGGATTAGCAATAATTAACAAATTGAGAAGAAAGGAAAATTAGATATGTGTGAAGTAAATTTAACAAGTAAAAACTATAGTGAAGAAGTAGAAGAATCTACTGTTCCAGTACTTATAGACTTTTGGGCTACTTGGTGTGGACCATGCAGAGCAATGATGCCAGTAGTAGCAAAAATCGCAGATGAAAATGAAGGAAAAATAAAAGTATGCAAAGTAAATGTAGATGAAGAGCCAGATTTAGCAGAAAAATTTGGAGTAATGAGCATACCAACATTTGTCGCAATAAAAAATGGTAAAGTACTTGAAACAAGCATAGGAATACAAGACGAAGAAGAAATATTGAAAATGTTCGATAAATAAAAATATAAAAATTAGATTTCAATGTGAGATCTAATTTTTTTCACAAATGGAGTATACATAAAATAAAAGAACTGAAAACGTTGAAATATATGGAAAAATGTAGTATAATTAAATAGATGGTACTTTTTTATGCCGTCCGAGATTTCGGGAGGCATGAGCCTCCGAAGTTTCGATATATTAAATATTAGGAGGCAATAAGTATGAAAAACATTGAAAAAAGACGGATTAATTTGGTGAAAACAAGCACTGGAGAAAAAGGAAGCTTGTGGCTTGAAAAATTAGCTATTCCTGAAACGGTAAGAGTTACTGTGAACGGTGAAAAAGTTATTCCAGAAGGTTTCGATATTTACGGTCAGCCGTTTTTTTCCAAAGAGCAGTGCAAGATGATTGAGTTTAAGGAAGAAGCATTCAGAAGAGAAATGAATGATCCAGACTATGAATTAAAGGCTGAAGTTCAGTACGAAGAAAAAATGTTTGACGTACCGAGAACCAACTTTGATTCGGTTAATGGCATTCAGGAATCTCTCCAAAGTTTGTCTACCTTAAGCCAGATGATCAAAAACCGGAAGATCTTCCATAAAGCGAATCCGAAGATTATGCTGAACGAGTTCGTCTTGTTTGGATACATCAAACTCGAATGTGCTGGTGGAGTGTCTTTTACAACAGACAGGACTCGATTCACTGCGGATGTTGAAATATTCCAATATTTCAAGAACAGTAACGAGCAGACCTGTATGTTTGGTCAGTCTGCTTACACCATTCCGGTCCCCCATTCTGTTTGCCCTTGTTGTGGACAGACCATAACGATTCATGATGTGAAACACAACCCTTGCGTGAAAGCGCATGGTAAAGTATATCATGAAGGGTGCTGGCAAGAGTTCAGGAAGCTTTCTGAAATCGATTTTTTCACCAGCGTAATAAGTGGCACTTATTCTTTTACGGAATATGAGTTTAATTTCAACGAGAAGGAAGGCAAGGAATCATATTATTCCGAGGCGGTGTTCCACACTGTCGACGGAGACGTGAAAATCAGTCGGTATGGCGAATTCACGCAGATCGAATGGATGGCCAACTACAAGCCTTTTGACTTGCGTCGAGTCATGAGAGAGCTGAATAAGGGGATTGCCACTGATGGAGAAAGAAAGGTGTTCTTCATCGAGGATTGCTGGAACAATGCACATGCGTGCATTTATAAAGCAAGAAATGCAACCAAACGCACTGTATAATCTGACAACCATTTCAATGTTACCCCGCCCGGGACTCGTTCCTGGGCGGGGCTTTTTAATAAAATATAGAATATATTTCTCAAAAACAACAAAAAAGTGCTAATTTTTAAATCAGTACTTTAATTTGGTGCGGATGAAGGGACTTGACGAGCCACGTCGGGAAAACCGTCCACCGGAAGTTTTTCTAATCCTCCTTTTCAAGTCCCACGAAATTCTCAAAGGTAACAAAAAAAGATACCAATTATAAATTAGTATCTCATTCTGGTGCGGATGAAGGGACTTGAACCCCCACGTCGTTGACACTGGTT
>ERZ780151.338-NODE-338-length-49564-cov-4.152558_pt1 | contig 49564 bp, 44 predicted proteins | sample MGYA00510983_ERZ780151 | MGnify/ENA primary metagenome ERZ780151 (study PRJEB29588, sample SAMEA2144623) | human gut metagenome | biome: human gut; feature: human-associated habitat; material: faeces | place: Denmark | collected 2008/2010 ... | reverse complement strand
GCGTGCTGATATTCGGGGAGAACGGCACAGGCAAGGAGCATATTGCCCACCTTCTGCACGACAAGGGCAAGCGGGCAGGAAAGCCGTTTGTGGCTGTGGACTGCGGTTCGCTCACCAAAGAACTTGCGCCGTCGGCTTTCTTCGGACACGTCAGAGGTGCGTTCACGGGTGCGGACAGTGCCAAGAAGGGCTATTTTCACGAGGCGGAAGGCGGCACGCTGTTTTTGGACGAGGTGGGCAACCTCGCACCGGAAACCCAGCAGATGCTACTCCGCGCCATACAGGAACGTCGGTTCCGTCCCGTTGGCGACAAGTCTGACCGTAGTTTCAATGTCCGCATTATCGCCGCCACCAACGAGGATCTGGAAAAGGCGGTCTGTGAAAAGCGTTTCCGGCAGGACCTGTTATACCGCCTGCATGACTTCGAGATAACCGTCCCGCCGTTGCGCGACTGCCAGGAGGATGTCATGCCTTTGGCTGAGTTCTTCCGTGAAATTGCGAACCGGGAACTGGAATGTGATGTCATCGGCTTTGACGGGGAAGCCCGCAAGACATTGCTGACCCATGCGTGGCCGGGCAATGTACGCGAGCTTCGTCAGAAAATCATGGGTGCGGTGTTGCAGGCACAGACGGGTCTTGTCACGAAAGAGCATCTGGAACTTGCCGTGACGAGGGCGACCTCACCTGTCAGCTTCGCCCTGCGCAGCGATGCGGAAGACAAGGAGCGTGTTTTACGCGCATTGAAGCAGGCGAACGGTAACCGTAAGGTTGCCGCCGAACTGCTCGGGATAGGACGTACGACGCTGTACAACAAACTGGAAGAATATGGATTGAAGTATAAATTTGAGCAACTATAGCCAGTAATTCACTGGATTTGTATGATTTTGATTATCAGAATTTGGTTAATTCTCAAAATAATATTATCTTCGTATTGAGCTGTTTGAAATGATTGGGAATCATGCAAAATGATGAAGACAGGTGGTTTCTAAACCATTACCTATATCTCTATTATTAGCTTGTAATTTATTGATATCAATCATACATTAGTTAGTGCAACAAATGTGAAACAGCAAAATGTAAACAAATATATTAAATCCAATTTTTTCAGAATTCTCTTGTTTTTTGGAAGAGGAACAATGCAAGTGTCACAAGACGTTTTTCGTTTTGTCCCATTACAAAACTTTACAGATGAATCTTATATTGATTGGAGCAAAAGTATTTCTGAGATAGATACACAACTCTATGCTAAATACAAACTATCAGATGAAGAGATTTCATTCATTGAATCAATGACAAAATAATATAATATCATTTTATCAAGAATAAAGCTATGATAGAGAATGTCATAATGCTAAATAGAAAGATTTACCCCTGCTCAGGTAACTGTAGCAGAGGCAAATTCCTAAAAAAAGGACTCCTCTCTCTTATTCATTACAAAATATAAAAATAGTAAATCACAATAGTATAATTTTAGCGTTCACTTTAAAGTGAACGCCATTTTTTAATCACCTTTTTTGTGATTGTGAGGTTTAAGAGATGGCGTATTGCCAGGAGTCTTCTTATTATCCCTTTGCCTTCTGTCTGGTTTACCTGTTGACACGGCAATTCTTTTAGGACCAGGTTTTATGCCCATAATCATTAAAATAAAGTGACGGCTCGGCTTTTTTACAATATTACTTGCATACTTTTAAACGAATTATTACTTTTGCAGCCTATTAATGTTATACTCATTACCTATAGCCATCGTTCTTCAGGGATAATAATTCGCCTTGTTGGTTATCGCTTTGCTATATAACGATAACAACATTAATTGTTTTGATGATTTGAAAGTTCTAGCAGGTTTGACATACCTGCCAAAACTTTCATCATTAAAAATTAAGCGTATTGGATTAGTCTCCAAGTTACCGCTTTACCACAGTAGGGAGGCATTGTGTTGCCTTTCGCAATAGGTGCCGTCGTTGTAGGAAAGCCATCAACTTTCCAAACACCACTTACTGGACATTTTTCTCCTGTTTTTGCTGTCATATTATATATGATTTAGTGAATATTTGTAGGCACCTGACCAGCCATACTTGGCCACTTATTTAAAGGATAAGTATCCTCCAAGTAGAACTTGGTATAAACATCTTCCAAGACTCCCCCCTTGGAAGATGTTTTCGTTTGCAAATATATGACTTTTTTCAATATCACAAACAGTTTACCGAAAAAAACTCAACTACAGGCAATATATTACCATATATCCAGCCTTTCGACCCTATTAATTACTGAATTTCTCTACAATAAACAACACAGAAAAACACAAAATAAGAAAAGACCTCCTGATAAATAAAAACGAGTTAATATGTTCCTTGCAGCCCGGTACTTATTGTTCCTACCCGGTTTTAGAGTAGAAAACCTTAAGGATGATAGCAAGAAACGCCTTTAGAACACCTAGATTGTAATAGACCGACTTGTGTAACAAACTTTAAATCAAATATTGTCCCCACTATACAAGCGTCAGTTTCCGAAAACAAATTACGGTTATCCCCAAAAGGGGGGGGCGTGATGCTCTGCGGAGAACACAAAAGATAGTGGATGAAGATAAGTACGTAGTTGACTTCGACCTCGAACGCTTCTTTGACATGGTAAGTCATAGTAAACTAATAAAAATACTCAGTCGCGGCGTAAAATATGGAAAGGTGTAATAAATCTGATACACAAATATCTGCGTAGTGACATAATAAACGAAGAATTGTTCGAAATGAGCACCCAAGAGAGTCCCCCAAGAGGTTCTTTAAGTCCTCTACTGGGGAATATCATACCAATGAACTGGATAGGAACCTGAAAGATGTGAACATCCTATTACTTATTAAGCAAACGCTGCGCTGATATTCAGTAAATCCAAACGTAGTGTCCAATGTGTAAAGGAGTCAATAACTCGGTTCATAGAAAGCAAACTCTTCCTTAAAGTGAACCGTAAAAAGATTGTTGTATCGTATGTAAGAAAAGTAGAGTTCTTGGAATATCCTTTTTATGTAATGAGGAGAGAATGCCCTCCGAGTATACATCTTTAATTAAGATGAAAGCCAAACTCAAAGAGTTACCAAGTCTGTAATGGGGTACGAAATTAGGAAGTAGAAGCTCATTATATAAGAGTATAGATTGAATATTATATCTTACATAGATAAAACGTCTCGGTATTGATGCAAACGAATGGTTAAGGCACTGGATATGTATATGCACTTGGAAATGCATGGAAGAAAGTCAAGGCAAAAGTTACGCTTCTAAAGAAACGCAGTGTTCTTGACTGGTAAGCACATCGGAGAGAAACACTCCCTTGGTTATTGGCATGCAACACACAGTCAATTGCTTCTAATGACAAGTTGCGTAGGATTAGTTTGTGGAACTAATTGACTACTACCTCAAAATAGAAATCGCTGTATACCGAACAGTGCGTACGAAAGATAGTTTTCGAAATCAGAAAACAAAAGTAGAAAAAAACATATCGAGAACTTGCTTCCAAACAGACCTTTAAGGTGTTATTAGTTTTTATTGATTACAAATTGATTTCGCTTTTTTGATTAACATATGGATTTACCGAATGACGATACCAAACTATCTCATAGCAATAGTTTTGTACATTCTCAACAGTTCTTCAAATAATGCTTCATCCATTTTGGGTAACTGCTCGTATACATTCATTTTGCTTACATAATGATGTAAACTAGAATTCTTATGCAGTAATGATAAATTAATAGATTGAACATGAGCAGAAGCAATGTCATCCTTTACCAAAAAACGGATAGAATCTCTTCTTATAATATCAAAATCCAATAAACTATAATCTTGAGTTGATATTATTAGTTGAGCATTTTGTGCCGCCCCTAAAAAAAATTTCAGTAGCTGATTCAACGTATTTCTTTGAACTCCACTACTATAATCATCTAAAATTATCGTTTTCTCTTTTCTAATAGCCTCATCTAATACAATTAAAAATCGAAGTATCTCCTTAGTGCCATCAGATTGTTCTGATAGCGGCAAACGCCCTCTTCTATTTCCTGTTTTTTTATCCAAACGATGAAACGTATTCACAATGTGTTTTTCCTCATCCATCCTAAACAGCATTCTTAACTCTGCTTCTTGTTTGTCTGACAATGACTTTAGTTTTTGCAATAACTCAGCAGGATACTCTACATCAATTTTCAATTTCTCATATGACATTATATTAGTATCTACAGATTTTAAAAACGAACAAATGACATTTTTTAATTGTTTGCTATTTTCTGTTTTATCATCAGGAAGTTCTTCATTTAAATCAACATCTTCTAAATTAACAATTTCAAAACCTTCCATAAAAAATAACAAATGTGAATTTAGCAACGCATGAGAAATATTCGTTTTAATAATAGTACTAAATACTGAATTATTTTTCAATAACGAACTGCTGATAATATAATTCTCATTATCACTAACTTGTATTTTATCTGTAAAGTCAACTTTTACGATGTCACTAACCTTATCATACCAACGATGAAATAGATTGATATTAGTTTTGGTTCGTAATTCATCTAAAATCTCCTCATATATAGCATATTTATCCCATTTAATACTATATAAATACCGTGAATCATTAATATGATATACTATCTCTATTTCAGATGGCTTGTTTAAACATTCTTCGTCAAAAGCAAATGGCCTATAACGTAAAGATTCATCTTTACGTTCACGAATTTGGGCAATAAGATACTGTAATGCATCAAATGCGCTCAGAATTTTACTCTTTCCAGCACCATTATTCCCTAATAAAAATACTAGTTTTAAGATATTTATCTTGTTTTGAGTCGTAAACCCACAAAAATTATTATCCAACATTCTATTACGCTCTTTTTTCGCCGTAAATAGAATTGTTGTACGCTCCTTAAAGCAATAAAAGTTTGTGACAGTTAATGATTCAATCATAAGATATACTTTTTTATATGTGCAAAGATAATCATTTTCGAGCAACCATGCAACACAAACAGAAAAAAACTCAAGAAAATATTCTTAAAAGGCTCTATATTGTATTTTTTCGGTTACTAATTTGCCAATTCGATTAAGTTTATTACTTTTGTGTTACGAAATCATCCGCTGTAATGATAAGCAAAACACAGCAAGTCACTGGTGGAGCAAACGGAGGAGATTACAGTTGAGTAGCTTTTGAAAATTAGTGATATTCAGCCACTTGGAAACAAATTACGATTCCTGGTGGCACCACTGAAAATCAAAGGGTTACTCATATGAGTAACCCTTCTTTATTTTTACCTCTCTGCGATATAAACTCCACTAATAATGGCTAAAGCGCCAATACCAGAAGCTATCGTAATAGTTTCTGATAGAAAAATCGCAGAAGTTATCAAGGTGACCAGAGGGACAATGTAAATATAATTGGCTGTTTTTGATGCTCCGAGGGCTCTGACTGCCGTATTCCACATGATATAACAAAGCATTGAGGCGATGACACCCAGAAATAATATATTTAAATATACGATTGGCAGTTTCAATAACTCTAGTTTGATATTTAAAGGGTAGATCGCAAAATAGAAGAAAAGAGAAAGTATCCCATAAAAAAATACTTTTCGTGTAATAAACAAGGTGGGATAAGAACGACTCAAACGCTTTAGGATAAGGCAGTAAAAAGCCCACATCGTAGCGGCAACTAAAGTGAGAAAATCACCAAGTGGATTTACTTTTAAAAGAACACTGCCGTTGAAAACAACTAATCCGACTCCAAATAAGGCAACTAAAGATCCATATAACAGTCCTTTCCTAAGAGATTCTTTATAAAATAGGTGAGACAATACCGTTGTAATGATCGGTGCTGTACAGATCAATAATGAAACGTTGGAAGCCAATGTGATGCCCAATGCCGTATTCTCCGCTATGAAGTATAGGGAGCCACCACATAATCCAGACAAGAACAATAAGAATTCATCTTTTACGCAATTAGCCCACAACCGTCGATGCGCTATAGTCAAAATACAAAAATACGCAAGTACGAAACGGTATAACAATATCTCAACCGGTGATAATCCTGTATTAATCAGTATTTTTGTGGAGACAAACGTTGTTCCCCATATAATGACTGTCAATATGGCGATACTATGATACAGAAGATCTTTACTTTTAAACATAATTGTGTTAGAATTAGATTTTTATTTGCTGCAAAGTTATTTAAAGAAGATTGTTTTCCTATATGTCAATCTTAAATACGATAATTTTCCTATTTTTGTCCTGTTTTGCATTCTATAATTCTAATTCGGGGATATTAAATCAAATAAAACAGGAAAAAAAACTATGGCACTACTTGATGAGACAGATATTGAAATTCTTCATTCTTTGCAAAAGGACGCGAAGATCAATGCAAAAGAGCTTTCTGAGAAACTTCATATCTCCAAGACTCCTATTTACGAACGAATCAAACGTTTAGAAAACGAAGGATATATAAAAGGATATGTGGCATTGGTCGACAATAAAAAAATAGGATTACCCTTGATCATTTTCTGTAATGTATCTTTAGCTGTACACGATGATGAGCATATCGAACGCTTCAAAGAAGAAATACGGAATATCGATGAAATAATGGAATGTTACTCGACGGGAGGTATTTATGATTTCTTTGTCAAAGTGGTTCTTAAGGATTTAGATGCCTATAATCAATTTGTGTTCGAGAAATTAACCAAGGTTCATGGCATCGTGAAGATGCAAAGCTCTTTTGTACTTAATGAAATCAAGAATACTACAGTTTTGAATATACCCAAAAATAGTTGATTGAAGCTTAATGTCGCAGTATTAATATGAAATGTCTCTTTTTTACTATAGAATTGATTAGGGGTTATTTACCTTTGCCCCGATAAATTAAATTCTATAAGATGCAGTCATTTAAAATAATAAAGCCTATTCATATATTAACTCCTTATGTGAGATATTATTGGATACTGGAAGATGGCGCGGATGTTTCTGTATCTGAACGGACTTTACCAACGGGCTGCATACAATTAGTATTTCATAGGGGTAAAAGGCTTTTATTAGTAGGAAAAAAAGAATCGCAGCCTCAAGCGTTCATCTGTGGGCAATGCCTCAACTTTTCAGATGTGATGTCAGCCGGAAAGATTGAAATGATCACGGTTGTTTTTCAGCCGTACGCGGCAAGAGCCATCCTTCAACTTCCCCTTAAGTTCTTTTATGGAGAACTTATAGCGGTGGATGCTATAGAAGATTTGGAATTATCAATATTATCCAGAAAAGTGATAGAGGCTGATGATCATGAAACTTGCATCCGCTTGATCGAGCAGTTTTTGATTCACCGTCTTTATAGGTTTGAAGGCTATGAATATAATTTAAAGCGAATATCCGCAGTCCTCCATCAAATAAATGAACAAGCGAAAACTAATATTTCTGAGTTATCTGAAACCGCATGCCTGAGTTCTAAACAGTTCAACCGCATTTTCTTAGATTATGTAGGAGCTACGCCCAAAGAGTTTCTTCGTATCGTTAGGATGCAACGGGCTTTATTTAAGGTACAACAGAATCCATCCATTTCATTCGCTCAATTAGCTTATGAATGTGGGTTTTCAGATCAGTCACATATGATAAAAGAGTTTAAGCTGTTTTCCGGCTATACACCCACGGAGTATCTTTCCTTATGCGCTCCTTATTCTGATTATTTCTCGGAGTGATCAAGATGTCCTTTTTCTTCTATCCTATAGATACGATACGCTCTACTTTTGTGATGTCTTCGCGAGGACATTAACAGTAACTATAAAAAGAAAACAAAATGAACAATTTAATTGCTTTTTTCGAGATTCCAACTGTAGACTTTTATCGAGCGATCGATTTCTATGAAACTATTTTGGGACTAAAATTATCGGTTTCCGAATGTGAGACAGAGAAGATGGCCTGTTTTATCGAGCAAGGAGAAGCGGTTGGGGCTTTGTTCTACGCTCCTAGTTATCAACCTTCGCCGGATGGTATCTTAATCCATTTTAATAGCCAAGATATCGAGGACACTTTATCTAAAGTATTGGATAAAGGGGGTAAAATTATTATACCCAAGACAAAGATTGAAGCGGAAAATAAAGGATACTTCGCCGTTTTAGAAGATAGCGAAGGAAATCATGTCGGTATCTACGAAAAATAAGTATCTTTGGCCAAGATATCCCTACAATATATAATATGAAAGAAAATAAGTATGATGATGAACGCTTTTTCGGTCAATACAGTCAGATGTCTCGCTCTGTACAAGGGCTGAGAGGAGCAGGAGAATGGCATGAGCTAAAGAAGATGTTGCCTGATTTTAACGGAAAGCGTGTATTGGATTTAGGGTGTGGTTTTGGCTGGCATTGTCGATATGCCATAGAGCGAGGGGCGACCTTCGCTTTAGGCATTGACCTTTCTGGGAAGATGTTAGACAAGGCACGGGAGATAAATCCCTCCCCGTTGATCGAATATAAAAGAATAGCAATCGAGGATTTTGATTTTGCTCCAAATTCTTTTGACATCGTGATCAGCTCCTTGACATTCCATTATCTCGAGTCGTTCGATACGGTTTGTACAGAGGTATATAAATGTTTAACGCAAGAGGGTGTCTTTGTCTTCTCTGTGGAACATCCCGTTTTTACTGCTTATGGCAATCAAGATTGGATTTACGATTCGGAAGGGAAACCTGCGCATTGGCCGGTGGATCATTATTTTCAAGAGGGAATCCGGCATGCTCGTTTTTTGGGAGAGGATGTAACCAAATATCATAAGACACTTACGACTTACGTGAACGGATTGATCAAGGCGGGTTTCTGTATCACCCATCTGGTGGAGCCTCAACCGGACGAATCGATGCTGGATACGGTTCCCGGGATGCGAGACGAACTTCGCCGTCCGATGATGTTGCTTATCGCCGCTCGAAAGAATTAAAAAAAAAGCGTATCTTTGTGGCTGAAAAGATGTCTTTTCCGTGTGCTTGCTAAACCACGTATTAAAAACAAGAAAGATATGAAACAACAAGATGCCGCTTTGGTATGCTTCTCGGGTGGACAAGATTCCACAACTTGCCTTTTCTGGGCGAAGAAGCATTTTTCACGTGTAGAGGCCGTATGCTTCACATACGGACAGAAACATTCCTTGGAAATAGAGGTCGCTCGAAAGATCGCTGCGGATGCGGACGTACCTTTTCAGTTATTGGACGTATCGCTTATCAGCCAGTTAGATCCCAATTGCTCGCTTACGAATGCGAGCATAGAGATGGATCAAGAGAAGCCGGAGGATAGCTATCCGAATACGTTTGTGCCCGGCCGTAATATGGTATTCCTTACTTTCGCCGCTATCTTAGCCCGTGGTAAGGGGATTTATCATTTGGTAACGGGTGTCTCCGAGGCTGATTATAGTGGTTATCCGGATTGCCGGGATACGTTCGTGCGTTCTCTTAACGTAACATTAAATCTGGCGATGGATGAGCAATTCGTAATTCATACCCCACTTATGGACCGGGATAAGAGCGAAGTCTGGGAATTGTCGGACGAGCTGGGCGTCTTTGATCTAGTACGTACGCAGACGCTGACTTGCTATAACGGTGTTATGGCTGAGGGATGTGGGCATTGTCCGGCTTGCAAACTTCGTAAGGACGGATTGGAGAAATACCTGAAAAGGAAAGAAGAGAATCAAAAGTAAATTTAAAGAAATGGACGAGAGAAAACAAGAAGGAGAGTTGCATTTATTAGGTGGCTCTACCGTATATAAACAGGATTACGCTCCGGAGGTATTGGAGGCTTTTACGAACAAGCATCAAGGAAATGATTATTGGGTACGGTTTAATTGCCCGGAATTCACCAGTCTCTGCCCGATTACCGGACAACCGGATTTCGCTACGATTCATATCGATTATATCCCCGACGTGAAAATGGTAGAGAGCAAGAGCTTGAAGCTTTACTTATTCAGCTTCCGCAACCATGGGGCGTTTCATGAGGATTGCGTGAATATTATCATGAAGGACTTGATAAAATTAATGGATCCGAAATATATCGAAGTTACTGGTATATTCACACCGAGAGGCGGTATAAGTATTTATCCGTATTGCAATTACGGTCGTCCGAACACCAAGTTTGAGCAGTTGGCCGAGAAAAGATTATTTGATCATAATCAATAAGATTTCTGACAAATCGTTATCAGTCTCGGCAAAAAACGGTATATTTGCAGCAAGAAATGTTAACTAACTAATAAATCATTTTAGACCATGAACAAAAGATTGCTTACAGTTGCGGCTTTCGCTTTAGCGGGTTGCGTTACCGTTGTCGCTCAAGACAAGAAAAAAGAGTTCAAGATGCCTACAGGTTATGCGGGTATCACGCATGAGATGTCCGAGTTTTACGAACCTGTTCCGCCGGTAGTCACTCCGGGTACAGATTTAAAAGGTGGAGGTTTCACGGCTCCTTCCGACGCTATCGTTTTGTTTGACGGCAAGGATCTTTCCGCTTGGGAGAGCGTAAAAGGCGGTGCGGCCGAATGGGATGTACATGATGGCGTATTTACCGTAAACAAGAAGAAGGGTGATATCCAGACCAAACAGAAATTCAACGATTTCCAGATGCACATCGAGTGGCAGGTCCCGACGAATATCACTGGAGAGAGCCAGTCGAGAGGTAACAGCGGTATTTTCCTGCAAGGGATGTATGAGGTTCAAGTGTTAGACTGCTACAATAACCCGACTTACGTGAACGGCCAGACGGGTAGTATCTACAAACAATCCATTCCTTTGGCTAACGCCATGCGTAAACCGGGCGAATGGAACGTATACGATATCATTTATACCGCCCCCACTTTCAAGGAAGATGGTTCTTATCGTACGCATCCAACCGTAACGGTTATCCAGAACGGCGTGGTTTTGCAGAACCATACGACGATATTGGGTACGACAGAGTGGATCGGTTTCCCGCAAGTGAAGAAACATGGCGCAGGCCCTATCATCCTGCAGAGCCATGGCGATCCTAGCGAGCCGATCAGCTTCCGTAATATCTGGATTCGTGAGCTATAAGAGAAACGTGTTGATTGTAATAAGAAGGGATGGACTTGATATTAAGTTCATCCCTTTTTCGTTAAATAACAGGCTGGTTTTATATGAGAGAAACATTTTTTTCTATAGCACGAAATTTTAGTTTTCCTTAGATGAAACAAAAGTTTTCCAATGGAGAAACTCTAGTTTCCTGCTGAAAAAACTTTAGTTTTTCGATAATGAAATTAACAAAAACTGTAATTGGCTGATTAATAGCAATTATACTATTATCTCTTCTCCGGCATATATTTCCAAAAACGAGCCGGCATATGTTGGCGATGAAGCCGCAGGTTTAAACGCTCCTTGATAGCGATAGACTTAAAATACTCTTTCCACATACTTTGAAAAAGTTTCTCATCCTTATCCATGATATCCTCACTGAGCAATCCGGTCAATAAGTGTGAATCTTTCTCTTCGAAACGGACTTCTATCGTATCGTTAAGATCATAATAATATCCATACTCTCTTTTTAAGTCGTAAATGAGCCATTGCTGATCAGCGAAACGGTCTTGCGCATAAGGTAATACCAAAGGTAATACGTTATATATAGGTGCGATGGCAGCAAAGTAAGTTCCATCCGCCGCTTTTTGGAAACGAAAGAATTGCATCACTCGCAAGCGTTCGTTGTTTACTTTCTTCCAGATCTTGGCCGTTTCCAATATGTCCGGGTCACCAAGATTGAACTCGATCGTGGCTGGAGCGTCGATCGCTTTGCGGATATATCTGAATAACAACAGGTCTACTTCCGGTAATTCCGACAACCAAGTTACCGTCAGCCCAGAAAGAGAAGACTTGGAGATTTTCTTCTCAAGCCCTTTCCATACCCGTTCTGCTTTCCGGTCGTCCGTATAAATCCGGATCGCCTCATCATAGAACAATGGAAATGGCTCGCCCTCGGTTACTAACAAATCCGGAAAAGTCCGGCGGGAATAGGCATCGAATACAGCGGTAAGCAATCCCTCAAAAGTCTTGTCGTAAACAAATATAATCATTATCAATCCTTCTTATAAAACAGGCGTTAATCTATAAAAGGCAGTATAAGCTGCCGATCGTCTACTTTCTTTCCGCTCTTTCTCGTCAATAGTTGCCGGACGGTTTCAGGGCTGACCTCATTCACGGTCTGCGTCGGGAGCTCCCGGCAAGTAATAAAATAGCTAGCCTTTTTCATGACCACTCCTATTTTCTTCAACTGCTCTGAACCGAGATTAGCGTAACGCCGGGAAACGATTATGATCTTTGCCGATTTCACGCCAATTCCCGGAACCCGAAGAAGCATCTCGTAATCCGCTTTATTGATATCTACTGGAAAGACTTCCGGATGCCGCAGGGCCCAAGCCAACTTCGGGTCCACGTCTAGATCCAGATCCGGATATGCGTCATTGACAATCTCATCTACCTTGAATTGATAAAAACGCAATAACCAATCCGCTTGATATAAACGATTCTCACGGACCAGCGGAGGCGTGGTAAGTGCCGGAAGACGGTTATCATACGCATTTACCGGAATGAATCCCGAATAGTAAACACGCTTCATCGTAGGTCTCTGATATAAGGCCGATGATAGACGAAGTATATCCTTGTCGGTATCCGCCGTAGCGCCAACGATCATCTGCGTGCTTTGCCCGGCGGGAGCGAATCGTGGGGCATACCGGAAACGCTTGCGTTCCTCGGCGCTTTGTAATACACCTTGTTGGATATAACGCATAGGGGCAAATACGCTTTTAAAATCCTTTTCCGGAGCTAGAGTCCGCAAGCTCGCCTCATTCGGGATCTCTATATTCACGCTTAAACGATCGGCGTAAAGCCCAGCCTCATTCACCAATTCTTGGCTAGCTCCGGGGATACTCTTCATATGTATGTATCCATTGAAGTGATGTACGAGGCGCAAATCCTTGATGGCTCTCACCAACCGTTCCATCGTGTAATCCGGGTTTCGGACCACGCCGGAACTTAAAAACAATCCTTCAATGTAATTACGCCGGTAAAACTCGATCGTAAGATTCACCAACTCGGTAACGGAGAGTGTAGCCCTCGGCAAATCATTACTTCGCCGGTTGATGCAGTAGGCGCAATCATACATACAATAATTCGTCAGCATGATCTTTAAAAGCGAGATGCACCGTCCGTCCTCAGCGAAACTATGGCAAATGCCCCATCCCGCGGCACTTCCTATAGCCCCGCTCTTATGCGAACGGGAGGTTCCGCTGGAAGCGCAGGATACGTCATATTTTGCCGACTCGGCCAAGATTTTCAATTTCTCGAGCACTTTCTCGTCCATAATTTCACCGATATGTTTCGTACAAAGATAATGATCTCACAGAAATCAATAGTACGCTTTAAAGAGATTTAAATGTGATAAAAACCTTATATTTGTATCGTGAAAATTTTGGAAGTGCCTTACTTCGTTGAAATCGCCAGTTTTAACAGCACACAAGGCACAAGCCCTCGCTATATCTGCGGGTTGCTTGTCTACGTGTGCATAGGTCTCTGGCGATACCTTACGAAGTGTAGGCGACAACCCGCTTTTTCTCTAAGTATAAAAGGGCATGAAAGTATCTAAACAAAATATTATGAACTTGTTATCCTCTGTTTCTTCAGACGGCAGAGGGGCATTTGAGCGCTTTTATAATTTGTATTACGATCAGGTATTCCGTTTTGCGTATTATTGCCTTGGAGAGAAAGAGGCTTGCAAGGAGGTCGTGTCCGACGTGTTCTTTTCCATTTGGAAATCAAAAGCACGCTTAAAAGAGATAGACAATATAGATACTTACTTGTATATAACGGTACGCAACGAAGCGCTTCGTCATATTTCAAGAAGCAATAGTGTCAATAAAATCCAGATGGATCAGTTATGCTCATTTGAACCAGAGGAAGAAGCTACTCCTGAGGGTATGTTGGAATCGCAAGAAATGCGGGAACTTCTTAATCTAGCAATTGATGAGCTTCCCGAAAAATGTCGCCTAATATTCTTGATGATCCGTGAGGAAGGATTAAGTACCAAGGAGGTCGCTAAAATCCTATCCATCCAAGAGAGTACGGTCCGAGTGCAAATGAAGATTGCGGTGGAGAAGTTAATAAAACGGTTGAAATCGGATTTTCCTGATATTTCGTTTGTTTTCATATTAATATCCATTTTCCAATAAAATCAAATTAGCCAATGAAGTATATATTCCAAAGCACTTGAAGTATATATCCTATAGCACTTAAAGTATATATTCTACACAGAAGGGAGTAATACTAGGTGAAAATGACTTTCTACACGACAATTATTTGGATGTTTTATGCATCTAGGACATATTTCAAACATTTTAAAAAAAATGTCTTTCTCTTTAAACGAATTTCACCGATCCTTACTCCTTATTATAAGAAAGACGAAATATGGAGACAAGAAAAGAGATCATAAAGCAAATGGGTGACGAAATGAGGGAAGATATCTTCCTTGAGGTCAACAACCGTATCGAACGCAGCTTGCGCAGAAGGTTTTGGTTGAGAATATCTGCGGTCGCCGCCTCCGTCACGCTTTTGTTCGGCATCTCCAATTATATCTCTTTCCATGAAGGTTACAAGAAACTGAACAGCCAAATGATAGAGATGGTGAATCCGATGGGAATGCGATCCTCCGTAGTCCTGTCTGACGGCACGAAAGTGATCCTCAATGCCGGTACGACATTGAGTTATCCGGCAGCTTTCGTCTCCGGGCAGAGGGAGGTAAAGGTGAACGGTGAGGCATTCTTCGAGGTATCGCACGACAAGGAGCATCCCTTTATCGTTAGCGCTGAAAATGTTAAGGTGAAAGTATTAGGAACGAAGTTTAATGTGAAGGCCTATGATGACGATGATAATATAGAGGTGACTTTAGCGGAAGGGAAAGTCGGTGTCGGACTTGACACTAAAAATCTCATCCAGATAATGCCGGGACAGCAAATAAAATATATGAAAGCCTCACATCGCTTTATCAAGAGAGAAGTGAGATTGCAAAGTTATACTTCGTGGATTTGTGGTAAATTCTATTTCACCAACTATCCACTAGAGAAAATCGCTAAGCAACTGGAAAGGAGTTTCAACGTGAGGATACAGATCCTCGGGAATGATTTGAGGAACGCAGCTTTTACCGGTGATTTCGTACGAGGAGAGAACATAGACCAAATACTCCGAGTCATGACCGCTAATCGACCTATAAGATATGAGATAGAAGGGGATCAAATCACGATCTCGAAAAAATAAATCAAATGAGTTATAAACATTAAATCGATATGCCTATGAAATAGAAAAAAGAGAGAAGAGAGAAAAACAAAACGGAAAATGCTACCAACATCTTCCGTTTCTAAAGACTCAAGTCTTAATTATCGCAACACAATTAAAAACTTTAAATCATTGCAAAAGTATGAAATTTATTTCACACACAAGGCATTATATGCCTAATGTTAACCTAAAAAAAACATATAACATCATGAGACTATCTGTTGTACTATGTATGCTCAGCTTATTTTGCGCATCCGCAAAAACGGGTTACTCTCAAGTAGCGGAAATATCATTGAATCTGCACAATGTTACTATCTCGGAGGCGCTTGAAGAGATCAAACATCAAAGTGAATACTCCTTCTGGTACAAGAATGATGAGATTAATCTCAATGAGAAAATCTCTGTGAAGGCAGATAGACAAAGCATCAACCAAATATTGCATGGTATTCTTGATAAACAAGGCTTGTCTTATACGATTGATGATAAACATATCATAATCTACAAGAAAAATGAACGGCCTCGGATGAACCAGCAGGATGGTAAGATCACAGGTATCATTACCGATCAAGCGAACATACCTATCATTGGCGCTAATGTCGTCGTAAAAGGTTCCTCTACGGGTAGCATATCCGATATGGACGGACGTTTCAGTTTAGACGCATCGGAAAAGGATATACTTTTGATATCCTATATTGGCTATATGACCAAAGAGGTGAAAATTGGTAAACAACATTCCCTTAAAATCCAACTAACAGAGGATACCCAAAATATTGATGAGGTTGTTGTCATTGGCTACGGTTCTGTGAAGAAGAGTGATTTGACTGGTTCTGTATCCTCTGTTAAAACAGCGGAATTACAGCAAACGCCCATGACTTCTATCGATCAAGGCTTGGTAGGGCGTGCCTCTGGTGTGCAAGTAATACAAACCTCTGGTATGCCGGGAGCCGTAGCTTCTATCCGGGTACGTGGCAGTAGTTCTTTGCAAGGAGGAAACGAGCCTCTATATGTTATCGATGGTTTCCCTGTTTATAGTGGTAGTGGTTTCGGTAATACGGGGGGTAAGACACAGATGAGTGGTCTATCTACTGTAAACCCATCAGATATTGAGTCTATAGAGATCTTGAAAGATGCCGCCGCCACGGCGATCTATGGAGCACGTGCGGCAAATGGTGTCGTGTTGATTACAACGAAAAGCGGTAAAAAGGGACGGGATATTATCTCTTTTGAGGCAAGTTTTGGAATATCAAACGTATCCAAGAAGATAGATGTCATGAATGCGCAAGATTATGCGAAATTAGTGAATGAGGCTTATACAAATGATGGATTAAAACCCTATTATGATGCTACGGCTTTATCTGAGATCGCAAAGATTGGTAATGGGACGGATTGGCAAGACGAGATATTTCGTGGAGGAAGTACGCAAACATATCAATTAAGTTTTTCGGGTGGTGACGAGAAGACACAATATGCAATATCGGGCAATTACTCAGATCAGAAGGGAATTGTCATCAACTCTGATTTCAAGCGTTATTCCATACGCCTGAATTTAGATCGTAAAATATTCAAGAATTTTAGCGTGGGAACACACATGACCGCCAGCCATACAATTAGTAATTCCGTAGCGACAGACACAGGAGGAGAAGATGGTACCATTTCCGGTGCGCTAAGAATGAATCCGATACAACCTGTGTATGAGGATGAGTTAACAGGTGCGTATACTCAAGTTAATGTTCCAGGCATATTAGTTCCAAATCCAGTTGCGACCGCAAAAGAACGAAAATTCAACAATGCGACTTCTCGTTTACTTGGAGATATTTATGCGCAATGGGAGATTATCCCGGATCTTCGCTTAAAGGTTTCTCTAGGTACTGATATTATGTACCACAAAACAAACCGATATACACCGTCCACTATTTATCAAGCAAATGGAACCGCAACCGCTCAAATAGGAATAAACAAAAGTATAAATTGGCTAAATGAAAACACATTGACTTGGAATAAAACATTTGCGGAAGATCATGATTTGAATTTACTTGGAGGTTTTACGATGCAAAAAAACAATACGGAATATGTAATGGCCTCATCCTCCAATTTCGTGAATGATGTAATGGAATATAACAATTTAGGTGCCGGCTCGGTTTATAACAAACCTGAATCCAACGCCATGCAATGGAGTTTGATGTCGTATTTAGCACGTGTTAATTATACATTGAAGCATAAGTATTTATTCTCCGTGAATGCCCGTGTTGATGGTTCCTCTCGTTTTGGGGCAAACAATAAATATGGTTTCTTTCCTTCCGCGTCTGCTGGATGGCGTATATCAGAAGAAGCTTTTATGGAGCCAGTAAAAGAGACAATTTCCAACCTGAAGTTAAGAGCTAGCTATGGTTTTACAGGAAATACGGAGATTGGAGTATATGAATCTTTGGCTACGTTAGGGACAAGTAATTGGATTTTAGGCAATCAACTTGTATCTGGTTTCTTCCCCAATAAGATTCCTAATCCTGATCTGAAATGGGAACGTACCGGACAATTTGATATTGGTTTAGATCTTGGTTTATTCAATAATAGATTACGTATTACGACAGACTATTATAAGAAAAAAACAACCGACTTACTGTATAGTGTCGCTGTTCCTGCTACATCCGGATATCAAACCATGTTGAAAAATATAGGGAGTATAGAAAATCAAGGATATGAATTATCTATAGAAAGTGATAATTTAACAGGTCCTTTTAGCTGGACAACCGCATTTAATATATCTTTTAATAGAAATAAAGTGCTTGAATTAGGAGGAGAAGACTATAAGGAGATGGCAGAAGGTGATGGACATATAAAAACGGGTTCTGTACGCCGCTTAATTGCTGGTGAACCTATAGGTGTTTTCTATGGATATCGTTTTGATGGCATTTTCCAAAATGAGGAAGAGTGTAAGCAACAAACCTCTTCAGCTTCTCCAATTGGGGTTGGTTTGCGTAGATATAAGGATTTAAATGGCGATGGGAAGGTTGATGCCGCTAATGACCGAGAAATATTAGGAGATGCTAATCCTAAATTTTTCGGAGGATTAACGAATACGTTTGCTTATAAGGGTTTTGAACTTAATGTATTCTTGCAATATTCCTATGGGAATAAGATTCTTAATTACAATGCCATGGAATTGGAGAATCCAACAGGTGGACAAAATGCTTACGCAGACATGGTAAATCGCTGGACTCCGGAGAATCCGAGTAATATCTATCCAAAGGCGACAACAAACAGAGCCATATTGGCAAGTGATCGATTTATAGAAGATGGTTCTTATTTGAAACTAAAAACTCTCTCATTGTCTTATAGTTTCCCTAAGATAAACATGAAACATATTCAAGGCCTACGTTTATATGTAACAGGACAAAACCTATTGACATGGACGAAGTACAGAGGATATGATCCGGAAGTTAGTTATAGAGGAGCCTCAACACTTGAGGCAGGCGAAGATTTCGGCGGTTATCCTCAATCTCGTACATTCATGTTTGGTGTAAAACTTGATATTAAGTAATAGTTAAATTGTATTATCATGAAAAAAGTCATAATGTTTAGTTGTATATTTATGTTCTCATTATTCAATATACAATGTTCTTTTTTGGATGAAAAACCAATAGATAGATTGGTTGTGGATAATTTCTATTCGAACCAGAAAGATGCTCAAGCGGCAGTTGATGCAACTTATCAACAGCTCCATAGTATCTATAATCGACATATGTATATGTTATGCGATCTTACATGCGATGGGATGAAAAATGGCTTGGGTATGCCTAATGCTTTTTTGCAGAATTTGGAATTCTTACGTCACACTCCAGAAAATACTTTTATTAGAGATATGTGGCAAAACAACTATATGGGTATAATGAAAGCGAATGCAGCTGTTAATAATATTCCATCAGTTACCATGAACCCTGATTTGCAAAAAAGATTTATAGCAGAGGCGAAATTCTTGCGTGCTCTTTATTATTTCAATTTAGTCCGCTTTTTTGGAGATGTTCCTTTGGTGACTCAATTAGAGACAATAGATGATGCTATGGGACCAAGAGTTGCGAAAGAACAGATCTATGAACAGATTCTATCTGATTTGACAGATGCGGAAAATGCCCTTCCTTATCCCTTGGAATATGGGACTACGGATATTGGGCGTGCGACAAAAGGTGCTGCCAAGATTTTAGCAGGAAAGGTGTATTTGACGAAAGGTGATTATTCCAAAGCGAAGGAAAAACTGGCAGAGGTTGTTGAACAAGAAGGTGCTTATGGATATGGCTTACATGTGAACTATGGTGACAATTGGAACTTGGAAACTGAAGCAGGAAAAGAAGCCGTGCTTTATATAGAATATAAACAAGATCCGTTTCCTAAAAATGATGAGATGAGTATGATTGGACCGAAATATTCTATTCCTGAACCTGTCGGTGTTAATGGATCTAATGAAGCTGATATCCCGACAATGGAATTAAATGATAAGTATAATGAAAATGACAAGCGAAAAGCAGTAAATCTAAGAACTCATTATACAAACCCGCAAAATGGGAAAGAGTTAATATCTAGTATCCCTTTATTTGGGAAGTATTGGCAAGAAGGTATAACTGCTATTAAATTCTGTGAAATCAACATGCATATCATCCGTTATTCAGATGCTTTGCTTATGTATGCTGAGGCTTTAAATGAAATCGGAGAGTCAGCGAAGGCCCACCAAGTTCTTAACCGTGTTCGAGAACGTGCATTTGGCGATTCTTCCGGTAATTATTCGGGCTTGTCCAAAGACGCATTTCGGGAGGCGATACTAAACGAGCGCTTTTTGGAATTTCCGATAGAAGGACATCGTTGGTTCGACCTCGTACGTACAGGTACATTCATAAAACGGATGAAAGAGCATAGCGCATACGAAGCGAAAGTTGCCGAAAAGAATAAGACGGATATTGCTAGTAATATAAAGGATCACATGATCCTCATGCCGATTCCTCAACGGGAATTGGATTTGAATCCTGAACTAACACAAAATCCGGGTTGGTAATAAAATGTTAATTGGAGCTGTAAAACTTACAGCTCCTCAACTTTTATCAATATGAATACAAATATCAATAATACCTTGTTATCATTGACTATCGTAAGTCAATGCTTGGCCTGCCAGCCTAAAAATCAGGAAGCAGACAATACTTCAAAAAAAACGAAGCCATTAAATGTTGTCTTTATTCTTTCGGACGATCATCGATATGACTATATGGGATTCATGCATACGATCCCTTGGCTGGAAACTCCTAATATGGATCGGATGGCCAAGGAAGGAGCGCATATCAAAAATGCATTCGTCACAACTTCTCTTTCTTCTCCCAGCCGGGCTTCTATCTTGACCGGTATGTATTCGCATAGCCATAAGGTGGTAGATAATTCCGCTCCGCTTCCGGAAGGGCTGGTATTTTTCCCTCAATATTTGCAAGAAAGCGGATATAAAACTGCTTTCTTTGGAAAATGGCACATGGGAAATGACTCGGGAGCTCCTCAGCCTGGATTTGATCATTGGGAAGGATTCAAAGGGCAGGGGGAATATTATAATCCCGGCATAAATGTAAATGGGGAATGGATACAGTATAAAGACAGCACCTATGTTACGGATCTCTTGACCGACCATGCGATCCAATTCATGAAGGAACAAAAACAAGCGGATAAACCGTTCTTTGTCTATTTGTCTCATAAGGGTGTGCACGACAATTTTTCAGCCGCAAAGCGCCATAAGGATTGTTATAAAGATAAGGAATTGGTATTGCCTCCGAACTTCAATACGCCTCATTATGGCATTAAAGAGTTGCCGACTATTGATAAGAAAACAGGAAAGGCTGCGTTTGGAAAAGAGTATTATGGAGAAAAAATGGCTCCGGATTGGGTGAAAAGTCAAAGAGAAAGTTGGCATGGGGTGGACTATTCCTACCATGGCCGTCCTTGGGATGTTCAAGTTCGTAAATATTGTGAGACCTTGCGTTCTGTGGATGAAAGTATCGGTTCTGTCTTGGATTATCTGAAAGAAGCAGGATTAGATGATAACACGTTGGTTATTTACATGGGTGATAATGGCTTTGCGTGGGGAGAACATGGATTGATCGACAAGAGACAGTTCTACGAGGAATCTGTGCGAGTTCCTATGTTGGTTCGTTGCCCCAGTATGTTTGAGGGAGGTAAGGTGATAGAGAATATGGTACAAAATGTGGATGTCGCTCCTACGATTATGGCTTGTGCGGGTTTGGAAAAGGCCGAGCAGATGGTGGGATATTCTTTCCTGCCCTTGCTTAAGGGAGAGAAGGTGAATTGGAGAGACCATATTTTCTATGAGTATTACTGGGAATATGAATTTCCGCAGACACCAACGATGCATGGTATCCGTACTGATCGTTATAAGTATATCCGTTATCATGGGGTTTGGGATACGAATGAGTTCTATGATTTGCAAAATGATCCGTATGAAACTACGAACCTGATTGCGGAACCTGAATATAAAGAGACTATCAAACAACTGAATGCTCAAATTTATGATTGGCTAGAATCTACAGACGGAATGAATATCCCATTGAAGCGGACAGTGAAACCTCACACAGATCATAGGAATCAAGGGTATTATTGATTTGTAGAAAGTATGACTTAAGAGGGAATGCCAAAATCTATAGTTCGTTATGGAAGCGAGGATTATGACATTCCCCTTTTTATTAATAGATTTGCAAATCTTTTGAAAGTTTATTAGTTAGATGTTTGGCTATAATAAATCAATATAAATATCATGAAATACAAATACATTTTATTATCAAGCATTTGTCTATATGACTTTAGTGCTGTTCAAACAGCCATGGCACAGAATGATAGGACTCCGAATATCATTTATATCATGTCTGACGACCATGCATCGCAGGCTGTTAGCGCTTATGGAGGTATATTGTCTAATATTTTACCAACTCCGAATATTGATCGAATAGCGCATGAGGGCGCAATATTGAGGAATTGTTTTGTGACGAACTCAATCAGTACCCCGAGCCGTGGAGCGATTATCACAGGACAATATAGCCAAAAGAATGGTGTATATACTTTGCAAGATCCATTAGATCCGGATCATCCGAATGTAGCGAAATGCTTGCAGCAAGCAGGATATCAAACCGCTATATTCGGTAAATGGCATTTGCATGCGGAACCTACAGGTTTTGATTATTACAATGTCTTGCCCGGACAGGGCCGTTATAATGACCCGATGCTTATAGAAAAAGGTACATGGGGGAATGATCCGCATGCGAATCCCCGAACGGGTAAAGTGTATAAAGGGCATTCTACCGACGTGATAGGAAGTGAGGCTATCAAATACATGGAAAATCGAGATAAGAGCAAGCCTTTCTTTATGATGTGCCATTTCAAGGCTCCTCACAGACCGTGGACACCCGCCGAGCGTTTCAAGGATTTATTGAAAGATGTAACGATCCCGGAGCCGGAGAACTTATTGGACACATATGAGGGCAAGGGAGAGTATGCGGAGTTGCTACGGATGAGCATGGAGCATTTGAGGCAGACGGATGTGAAAACGGATATACCTACGGACATGAGCCGTGATGAGTTGCGCCATTGGGCTTATCAATTGTATATTAAAGATTATTTGCGCTGTATCGCTGGTATTGATGAGAACGTAGGGCGTATCTTGAACTATTTGGATGAGCAAGGATTGGCGGAAAACACGGTTGTCATCTATACCGGAGACCAAGGATTCTTTTTGGGGGAACATGGTTGGTTTGATAAACGATTGATGTATGAGGAATGCTTGCGTATGCCGTTTGTTATCCGTTATCCGAAAGAAATCAAACCCGGCACGGATAATAAGGATATAACATTGAATATCGATTTCGCTCCTCTATTTTTGGATTATGCCGGAGTGGACAAGCCTAGCCAAATGCAGGGAGAAAGTTTCCGCTCGAATTTAAGGAATGAGCCCCCAGCTAATTGGAGACAGGCTATGTATTACCGCTATTGGATGAATGCGGATAACGACCATAACGTGACAGCCAACTATGGCATCCGTACGGATCGCTATAAATTGATATTCTATTATGGAGAGTCGTTGGGAATGACCGGGACCAAGAATGAGTCCAGAACTCCCGAATGGGAATTGTATGACTTGAAAGAGGATCCAATGGAAATGAAGAACCTGTATAACGACCCATCGAAAAAGGCGTTGATTAAAGAGTTGAAGACAAAACTGTTGGAATTGAAACAACAATATGACGATGAGGATAGTAAATATCCGACTATGGCTGAGATAGCCCGGAAGTATTATTGGTGATAATTTCTGTTTTTTGTACGTTTGTGTAATTTTAAAATTTTGAATACATGAAGAATGCGATTAATTATGGAGCTATATTAGCCCCTGCCCTTTTGTTCTCCGCATGTGGAGTCGGGCAAAAAGAAGTGGCAGAGAAGCCGCTCAATATCATCCATATCATGACGGATGATCATTCGTATCAAACTATTAGCGCTTATGGACATGCGCTAGGTAAATTGGCTCCAACACCAAATTTAGATCGTTTGGCTGCAGAAGGAATGTTGTTCCGGCAAGCTTTCGTAGAGAATTCTCTGTCTACTCCTAGCCGTGCTTGTTTGATGACCGGTCTTTATAGCCATCAAAACGGGCAAAGACAGTTAGGAAAAGGTATTGATACGACAAAAGTATTCTTCTCTGAAATCTTACAACAGCACGGTTATCAAACAGGTGTTGTCGGTAAATGGCATATGCAATGTGAGCCGAAAGGTTTTGATTATTATCATGTGTTATGGGATCAAGGAGATTATTATAATCCGGAGTTTAAAAGCAAAGAATCGAATGGCAAGTATGTAAAAGAAGAGGGGTATGCGACGACCCTTACGACCGATCACGCTATCGAGTTTTTGGAAGAGAGGGATAAGGATAAGCCTTTCTGCCTGCTGGTTCATCATAAGGCTCCACATCGTAACTGGATGCCGGATACAAAATATATGGATTTATATGAGGATGTAGAGTTCCCATATCCAGATACTTTCAATGATAATTATGCCACTCGTTGCGATGCCGCACGTACACAAGAGATGAGTATAGACAAAAATATGACTTTGGTTTATGATTTGAAGGTAGATGAGCTTAAAGAGAAGGAGGCTTATAAAAAGGAATGGAATATTGGTGGTTGGCAGGCCTCTTTGGATCGTATGACCCCGGAACAACGGGAGGCTTGGATCGCTTCTTATAAGCCACGCAACGAAAAATTCATTAACGAGAACCTGAAAGGCGAGGATTTGGTTAAATGGAAATATCAACGTTATATCAAGGATTACGTACGTTGCATCAAATCTATTGATGATGAGGTGGGGCGTTTGATCGCCTATTTGGAAAAAGAAGGGCTTATGGATAATACCGTGATCGTTTATACCTCGGATCAAGGTTTTTACATGGGTGAACATGGCTGGTTCGACAAACGTTTCATGTATGAGGAATCTTTCCGTACGCCGTTGATTATCCGTTATCCTGCTAAAATCAAGGCGGGAAGTGAATGTACGGCCTTAGTACAGAACATTGACTATGCCCCGACTTATCTGGATATAGCCGGTATCGAGAAACCTGATTATATGGTAGGAACTTCTTTAGTCCCCTTGTTTGGAGGCGAGACACCAAGAGATTGGCGTGAGTATCTATATTATCATTATTATGATTATCCTGCGATCCATATGGTACGTCGTCACGATGGCGTGCGTGACAGTCGTTATAAATTGATCCATTTCTATGGAGAGAAGAATGAGCATAATGACGCGATTAATTGCAACGAGCTTTACGATTTGCAAAGTGATCCGAATGAGCTGAATAATTTATACGATAATCCGGAATATGCTGATATCCAAACTCGCCTGCAAGCACGTTTGGATAAGTTCCGTGCAGACCAGAAAGTTGACGAATATTAAGGTGCTAACTCTGTAAAATCATTTATTTTCCATAATTCTGGAATATATTTCTTATCGCCTTATTATAAAAGCTTTGGGAGGATTGCCCGATTTTGAGGTAACGAGTTGGTAACCGTGCCTATTGCTGCGCTCTGCTTGGTTTGTCTTTCAATGCCTCTCTCAACGAGGACAAAGATATATATTTTCCTGGAAATAACAAAACACATATTTAGATTTGAATATAGCTTATTTTTTGCTACTATATTTATTTTCTCATTGCTATTTAATCTTCTCAATCAATGGTCGTATCTTGCTGTCGTATTGTGAATTCCCAAAGTTTATTACTATAAGATTCTTTCTGCACCTCGTTAGACCAGTGTATAGTAGTTCATCAAATGCCATATTAAATGTTGTTTCATGCTCGTATTTTGGTTCAATAATAAGAAATATAACTTCACTTTCCCAACCTTTAAACGAATTTATAGTCGAGATTTTAATCGTACCACTATTCATCCAAAAATGAAGTTTCTTATTTTCACGGATATTCTTATAACTATAGTTATACACATCTGTTTTAAATAAGGACAAATCATTATTATAGTGCTTTCTAAAAGCCAAATATGCTTCTATAGGAATACTACAAGTATTACATTCTTCCTTTAATCTTTTAGTAAAAGTTTCAGGGTATTGCTGAAATAGGTCGTATATAGTAAATAATTTTGCTATATGTTGCCGTAACTTAATAATGTCATTGTCGTAAAGTTGTGTTCGTTTTGGAAATAGCTTTTTGCTCAAATGAATAGTTATGTTATTAAACCAAGCAAATCGTTTGAAGTCTTTTCCGATAAAGTTTAGATGAGTCATGTACATTACTTCTATAGTTTCCAACATACTGTTGCTTCTTTCACGGCTGGCATAACGGTAGTAACAATCAAATGCTCTTAACATTTTTGTCGTATATCCCAATATTGTTATATCATTAGGCGAGATATTATTGGCTTTGTTTAAAATATTACCTCGAATAATATTGAACAATGCAGGTATAGAATTATCACTTGATAAGTACATATAATTAATATAGCCTTCTTTATCTATTGTAAACTCAAGAGAACTAGTTGTTTTATTCTCATTAAAATCATCAATATCGTATTTATCTCCGAAAATATTATTTTGAAAAGATTTGGCTAAGTCTCTTACCTTAAAATCAGAGCGATAACAATATTTTAATTCATTAACACCACGAACATTTGTTACGACATCTTTCTTTTCTGTTGGTTGATTATATATATTCTGTTTTACATCTCCAAAAAGCACATAGTCCCCTTGAGAATCACGAAAGAAATTTTTGATAATATCCATCCATGAGCGATGATAATCTTGGATTTCGTCAATAAATACAGCATCGTATTTTACAATATTATTTTTGTGTTTATCAAATAGTGATATATTTGAATAATAATTCTCGTCCAAATATGCAGGTATTCTTTCTTTGGGAATATTGTCAGGAATCTCGAATTCAATGTTGAGATTATTCAGCTCTGCATTAATAAAAGAATGATAGTTGATAATAATGAAATTTTCAACAGGAAATGATTCTTCTACTCGCATCAATTTGTCATGAATAAAATTTTTTAATGTGATATTGAAAGTTAGAATTAAAATACGTGGATTGTTATTCCTCTCCAATGCGCGTTTATATGCTTGTACTGCCCGAGCAGCTAATACAGTTGTCTTACCAGAACCAAAAACCCCTTTTACACGCTGTTCCAACGTTGTAGAATATATAATATCACGTTGTTTTTGTGAATATCGATATGGTTCACCTTGAGATTTAAGGTGGATTGATGGTGAAAGAAGCCGCTTGAAATTTTGATAAATATCATCTGTAAACAGAAATGATGGATTCTCTGCTAACAAATAACGTTTCTTTAATAACTTGCTAAAGACTTCCTCTTCTAAACAATCACATCCTAATAAATCAATATTGTACTTTAGGAATGTTTGATATTTCTTATCATCCTTAAAAGGATTGATTAGCATACTCTCAAGCTGAATTTTGTTTGCACAATGGAAATAAACTGCGCATGAAACAATATTGAAATGACGGAAATCACGAATCTTTTTTTCCAACAGTTTATCTACATGTAAATCATAGAGATTATTCTTATACTTTAGTACTTGGTCTATAGGTGATTTAACAACGGATTCATTAGGAGTGTATATCCACTTTTTTCTGTTATCCAATTTAAAGTTACGAAGATTCCAATCCTTTACTTCGATAATCATAACGCCATAATCTTTCCTCATGATAAGCACATCTGGGCGGTCACCATTCAGAAATGGGTTGAAGTATACTTCAAACGAATCGTCTAAGGCATTCGCCAAGAAGTTCAGTAAAGTAATTTCGCCTTCTGTAGGCTTTACCTTAAATTCTTGTATTTTCTCTATTGAAGGATAAAATATAGCCATGATGTCTTAAAATGCTGTTTATATCAGAATCAATCGTACAAATCACGAAAGGGATAAAAGTCAACCATATAGACAGTGTTTTTTGTTAAATCTACGAATAAAGAAAAAACAAGCATACCCTTCTCCTTTATTCGTAGCTTACTATATTTCTTGTATTTCAGTAACAAAACATCCTTACCGTTTAGCTTAACCAGTTTAATGCTTTTTCTTTTATTTGTTCGTACCAAGTAATCTCATTTTCACAAGTTTTAGCAAGTTCTCTTGAATGTTCAAAAAAATATCTTACTTGTGTTGGATTGGGAGTATAGCTTGCCTTGTAACTGTCTTCGAGCATCTTTCGAAAGATGCTCAAAGGCAATGGAATGATTACAGACTTGCCGCCATAATACGAAATGTTTAGATTATGAAGTGCATAGAAGTGGGCGATGCAGGCCTCATTAATTGTTGGAGCAACAAACAGGCAATAGCAAGGTTTTCCGCTTACTCTTTTCATTTTGCCCAAATGACGGCTTACAGGCTCGCTTTCCATTTCGTATTGTTTTTGTCCACTTGCCATTGTCACTTCCACCGACAACAAATATTCCCCGTAGTCGCAAACAATATCAGCCATATTTCCTTGAGCTGTGGAAAGCGGTTTACCAAAATCATCAAAGTTCAAATTCGCCTTTATCTCACCCCCGTCAAGCATCGTCATGGCACGCCACGTATTCCATTCAAGCATTAAAGGCGCATCGTAAAGTTTATTCTTCTCTATTTGACTGAATGTATTTTGGATGTCATCATACATTTTATAGTCTTTTATCTCTATCACTTGCTTGCGTAAAGTGTCGGTTTTTCTTTGCTCGGTAAAATCTACAAGCAAGTCTTTCAAAGTAGCTGTATCTGCAGCTCGATTAAACTCCGCTTGCGGAAACTCTCTGTATAGCTTTGCAATAAGTCTTTGTCTGTCATCGGTCAGTAACCGAGGTAATTCTGCATTTCCAAGATATGACACATAGCTTCTCTCGTCATCAACAAAACACGGCTCCCGATCGATAGTATGCAAGATATAATCAACGTCTTCAGTACGTTCTGGCATAATGCTTAAAGACTTCCCTACATGAGAAACGTTTACAAGTCCTGTCGCACGTAGATAACGGAAACAAGCGTCTGCATAATCACGCATATTGCTTGATTGGGTTCTTAGAAACTTATCCAATGAAGTATCATTACTTTCGCGTGTCCGCGTTTCTCCGTTTGATATTCTCTCCTCGAAAATACGTGTAAGCTCATTCCGCAAACATTCAGACTTGAATGCCTTGTAACCTCCTTGGTATTCCATCCTTGCAACACGGAAATTTTCTATTTTTTGAACGATACTTTCAAAGTTGTGCCAATCGGTAAGTTGCATCCCGAATATCTGCAACTCATCAAATCTCAACGTTCCCATTGTGCGTACCAGCCTAAGCATTTCCAAATATGGCTTTACGCAGAATGATGCTGCTCTCCTTGTCGGCTTGTGATAAGGTGATGGTACTTGAAATTTCAGCATCTGACGGAGGAATACTTCTTCCTTTCTTTTAGAAGTCAATAATGCTTGTCCTGCTGGAGTAAGTGAAATACAAGGTGACAGTATTACGAAACCAAGAGATTTTGGAGCACGGTTGATGCGGTCACGAGCACTCAATGCCGGATTATTCTCACCCTTGCCATTAAAAAATTGCTCCTCACGCAAAATGTCCATGAAAGCACGTTGCGTATCATTATTCCATAAATTACTTGTAAAATGTTCAACAAGTAATTCTATTTCCGGTATCATCTTCTCTGGTGTACGGGGAGATGTCGTCAGAAACAACACTTTACTATCTATTGGTCGTGCCATAAGGTTGTCTTGCTTCAAATAATCTTAATTGAGCGGTTTCCGGTTCGTTATAAATTTCATATTGTGAAGAACAAACACGAATATCATCCCAGCATTTCTTGTAATTGGCTACAACAATGTGCTTTGCAGCAGACTTGAATCTATTGCGGATATTCACTGCATAGCTTTTTTCGTATTCGTCCACTATATATCCTCTGTATAATTCTTCTGTCATTGGAGTGCGCCCGATAACCATCAATGCTTTACAGGGCAGGTTCGCAAAGTCACTTGCCAATCGCCTGTGGTTATCTTCATTAAATCCATCTTTATATTCTTCATTCCCATAATCAGAGAATACACAATCGTATGGAGGGTCAAGGAAAACAAAATCATCTTCTTTGCACATATTAAAAATGTCGCTATAATCAGTATTAAATATCTCTGCCCGTTGCAGTAGTTTGCTATGAGACAGAGTTACAGAATTCGTATTAAGATGTTGATAGCGACCGAAAGGCACATTAAACTCACCCCGTGCATTGTAGCGAATCATTCCCGAATATGCAGTCTTGTTTATATAATAATACAACAATGCGTCTGAGTATTTCTTATCTGCAGTTTCGTTAAACATATCACGAAGAAGATAATACAATTCCTCGTTTTTGTCTGCGACTCTTTCATTTGGATGCAAAGCCTTTAGCTCCTCAAAATCTTTTCTATTGCTTTTATATTGCGCTTCTACTTCATCAAGCTCTTTTCGCAAATTCTTGTAATTATCACGCACATCACGATAAAAATCAATGAGTTTGGAGTTTATATCATTGATTATAGCTTGCCGAGGCTCAAGGTAGAAGAACAACGCTCCACCACCAAAGAATGGTTCGATGTAGCGTCCTGCAAACCGAGGAATATGCCACATTATATTGGGTATTTCCTTCGATTTTCCACCTCTGTATTTTATCATTGGTTTCATTGAGTATTTTCTTATTTATTCTTGGCAGCAAAAATAGCAAAAAATCTCAGAAGTACCACACCAAACGTCTCTTAACTTTTGATTCTCAGCCTTCTTTTGATAAAGGAGCCATATACTATATGAGATTTTTTAATGCTATAACATAATTATCCATGTCTCTGACGGTTTGGATGTGTGGAAACCTAAGTGCTTGGTTCAATTTCAGACTATCCTCAATTCCGATATACCTGTATCTGTACCGTGGCGCATACTCCTTGAAGAATCCCACGAGTTCCTGCAATTCTTGTTCCTGCTTCTTGGCAAAGTTGCAATACACAAGTATTATGCACCAGTCGGGAAAACCACCCACGCCCTTACTGTACTCCCAAAAACGAATGTAGAGTCTCACGGGTTTAATGTTTACACCTACACAACAACCGTTCTGTGTCGGTGTAACGTGAAGACTATTTCTGTAACCGAACCTCTCGCAAATATAGAGGTCGAAATCCAATAAGAAATCTTTCTGTGCCATTGTTGTTAATCTTTTGAATTGATAAATAAGTCGTTATAATCTCATGCCACGCTTGCGCTTGGCTTTCTTCTTCTTCTTTCTCTGTATCTCCGCCATTTCTTGGTTGGCTTCCGCATCAGCGGCATTGTAAGATGAACCGCTGATACTGAACAAACCTAAGCCACTACCGGAACTATCTTCGGAACGGTTTTGCGATACGGTCTGTACCGCTTCCTCTCTCGGTTGCCGAATGGTTGCCTGTCTGTGGTTGAAATCATTCTCAAAGGCATTCCCTCTTAATTGGTAATCGATGTTCATGTAACTGAACTCCCGACCGACCTTTGAGCCGGAAAAGGAAATGCCGCCATATTCAAACTTTACGCCTTGCACCTCCCTTGTTGTCCGGCTTACCTTGAATTTCAGTTCGATGTCCCTATCGGAAAGTGCGTCTTTCAACTCTTCCCAACTTCGGGCATTGGACAGTTCCTCTTTCAATGCCTTGTAAACCTCATGTTTTGCCTTGTCGTATGGTCGTAAGCGTTCCTCTTTAATGTTATCCTTGCCGTTGGCAAAGTGTAGTCTGTATTTGGCGGTAAGCATCTTACAAACTTTCTCATTGCGGTAAAAGTCATTCTTGTCGCTGATGGTCTTGCCGTCATTATCCACACGGTTGAAAACGATATGGCAATGTGGATGTTCTTTATCAGTGTGTCGGGCTACGATGTACTGTGTGTCAGCTATCCCCATCTTCGCCATGTAATCATGGGCTATCTGCAACATGAACTTATCATCTGTTTTTAACCGTTCACCGTCTTCGAGTGAGAAGTTGAGCGAGGTATGCCCGACCGTGTTCTTCACCTTGTCGTTGAGCAAGGTCTGTAACTCGAACTGCTCCGCCATCTGTTCAGGTGTTCCCTCTACTCCAATTGCTTCCAGCAGTTGGGACTTGTCCTCTCTCAGCACATAGCACACGCAGCCGCTGAATGATGTCCCTTTCGTCTGCTTACCTATCATCTTTCAATCGGTTTATGAGTTGCGACACTTCCTTTACCATGTTCTCACACTTCTCGGCTACGGCAAAGAAACCGTAGGTATTCGCCTGTCTTGCCAACTGGTTGAGGTTGGTGCTCTCACCAATCAACTGACGGATGACCGCAAGATGTTCTCTATTGATTCGTTCCCGTACCGTACCGTTCATGATAAGCGAACGAATGGTTTCGCTCTTGCTCTGTTTGCTTCGTCTGCACAATGCACCCAGCCAACCGAGTTCATCGTCTGTCAAACGTAAGGTGACTATGTTGTTTTTCTTCATCTGTTCTATCTGTTTTTAGTGAATAATCCAGTTGATGCAATTTGAAATATCCGTGACCATCGGGAGCCGTCCCCTCATCTTTTTGAGGGGTAAGTGGTCGGGGTTTGTAATACACCGACATTAACTTGCTAACCTAAAAAAGATGTGTTTCCCGGCTTACAAGCGGAATCCCTTCTTCTTGGGTTTTGGTCGGACAGAAACTTCGCTTGCTTTATTCTCCACCGCTCTTTTACCACATAGGAAATCGTTCAAATCCTTGTACCCTGCGTAGTGGATGGAAGCATCCCGAACCCGATAGGAGAACGTTCGTTGCAATTCCAAATAAGCCCTATTTCCTGCTTGGTCGTTGTCGAAAAAGCAGTGGATGCGCTCATAATGCGATAAGCGTTCAATCGCCTTGTCTAAATTGGAAACTGAATTGAGAACCATGTAATCCTGTCCTTTCAAATCGGGATATTGCGGATTCTTCCGGTTGCGGATAGTCAGGAAAGACAGATAATCCATGAAGCCTTCGAACAGGTAGCATGTATCTGTCTGTCGTGCCTGTTTCCGTATGTACGTGATGTTTTTCGGGGCGATGCAACCTTTGAAGAATTGGTTGCGCACTTCATAACCTCCTGCCATATTCCCAAAACCGATGGCAAAATAAGGTTTGCCGTTATGGGTGAAGTGCAATTCCTTACATTCGTTCTTGGCTACTGTCATATCAATGCCACGTTCCTGCAAGTATCGGAGTAATGCTGGGTGTGCAAGTTCTTGCACTTCCAACTGTTGGAAACTCGGCTCAGATGGTTGCTGACGAAAAGAAAATGATGTGGAACGAATATGCGGCGCCTGTCGTTCGATGCGTTCCAATAGGGCAGGTACGTCATCATCCTGATAGAGTTCCTTTGCCAATGCAAGGATATTGCCGCCTTTGCCAAGCCCGAAGTCAAACCATTGGTTCAATTCTGTATTGACTTTGAAAGATGCTTCCGTCTCCTGTCGGAATGGTGATTTGTACCAAAGGCTGTTTCCCTGTTGCTTTACGGGTGAATAGCCTATGCTTTGCAGATAATCTGCCAATCTGATAGCTTTTACTTCCTGTATGTTCATTGTATAATTTACTACGTGTTTAGTGATGAATAAAAAACTGATGATTTGATGAATGCATTAGAATATTATTTAAAAATCAGCACAATAACAATTCATCATACTTTCATCAAACTGCTTACCAAAAGAGAAACGATGTCCGGCATTGCTTTCTCTTTTCATCTGTACAATATCTTTGATGATTATTTGATGAGGATATATCATTCTGTTGTTCAGTGTATTTGTATTCTTATTCATCATTTCATCAAAATAATCATAGTACTTCCAACTGTTCTTTCGTTACCGTGTAGAACCTGCCCGTTCTCCGTATAGGTGAATAGCGGCAGTCCCGTGTATAATCTACTTGATAGGTGGTGTAGGTAAGGGTATTGTGTGCCGGGATAAGTTTCCAACAGTCCTGCACCACTTTCCTAACTTGATGTTTCTCCGCCTTTACCTGCGTGTTCATCAGCAATGGCATCATATCGTTCAGACAAAAAGAGAAGCTTTCAATACCCACACTTTCCATGATGTCAAGTATGAGTTCGGATATTTCTATCTCCAGTCGGTTGCGGTTGCTCCGGATGATGCGTTGCAGGGCTGCGGTATGCAGCAGCATCGGATTGAACCACATACGGCTTTCTTTTTTCGTTGATAACACCCTATGGGCAAGGAAGTAGAGGAAAGCAGGGATTTCCTCTTTCAGCTTTTCCAAGAAACTTGTATCATCGTTTTCCAATCGATTAATCTTCCGTACCCAATAACGTGTTTCTCCTGCGTCAATGATTACGGGCAAGTGCTCATTGTTGGAGCACAGCACAAACTTTGCAAAGAATGCTATCTCGTCACGGTCTTTGCCTTTGGCTTCCACTTTGTAGGATAGTGTGGTGCTGAGGTTTTTCAATCTTTCGCTATCTTCCCTACGGCTCAATAACACTTCGTCCACCACAATCAGCAACTTTCCTGCCCAATCAGAATTGAACTGGCTGCGAAAGTCTTCGTTGGTGTTGAACGTGACGTTGTTCTTAAAAACGGCTTTCAGAAAGTTCAGGAACGTGCTCTTGCCAGTGTTACGTTCTTCCGACACCAACAGCAGGATAGGTAACTTCTGCACAGGATGCAGGTAGAGCAGTTGCAGGTAGTCCATACCCAACTCGTATTGCTCCCCGAAGATATGCCGTACCAATGAGCAGATATGGGAAAAGTCCCCTTGTACGGGTTTGTGTCCTATCGGCTCGTACAGGTTCAGAAACTTGTCCACTACAGGCTGATAATTTACATGGCTGGGGACAGTGCAGAAACCGTCATATTTCGGGACGGTTGCCATAAAGCCCTTACCGTAGTCCTGACGGAGCGTTTCGGCATTCCACGGAATTCGTTTTTTCACATAGCCACCATTCAATCGGGGCTGGTTCACTAACTTGTAGAGGGTTGTACCTACACGGATAAATTCCTCTCTCTCAATGTTGATTTTTGTCATACTCCATTCGCTTAATCGTTTAATAATTAGACGGCTGCAAAATTATCAGGTATTACACGAAACATTGATACGCAAACCTAAGCGGAACGGTGCAAACAAATCTTAGAGTGAAAAAATGCACTTGTTGTAGAGGATGTTTAAGCGAAAGGAAGGAAGAAAGCCCGAAGAAATGCACTTGTAAAGAGTGCTTCCTCGGACTATAGGCAAAGATTGTTTATGTCTGTCGATTGGTTGATAAACCGATATACTGATAAATCGGTTTATTGATAAATCAGCCAGTCAATCAACTAATCGTTCGGTCGTTTTATCGTATGGATGTACGTATGGTTATATATACTAATGTCATGCGTTTATCATACAAGATTTTAATTCAGCTCATCGGTGAAGCTTTTTCACCCATATTCAGCGAAAAGAAGATGTTTGTTTTCTCTTTTCGCAAGTACATTCTTTCTAATAAGATATTGCGTACTTGTTCCGCACCATAGGAGTTGATGCGGAAAGCAAGAGCGACAACCATAGGGTAATTATACACATCGGCAAAATACCCATTCTCCAACCGGATATACTTCTGTGCTTCGTAGGCTTTCAGTACACCGCTTTTATAAATGGCTCGGATTGCAGCACGGACAGTCGGGGCAATTACCCCGAACAAGTCCGCCAATTCCATTTCGCTCATCGATATCTCACCATTTGGTACAGATACTATACCGTGCTCATTCATTGTAATAATTCCTCTTTCCATAATGCTATGTCATTGATACATCATTAAATGCCTTATTAAGTTTGTTGCCAAACATTGTCAAGTCATTATCCAATTTCTGCGTGGTTATCTTCGCATAGATTTGGGTTGTGACAATGTTCGTATGTCCCAAGACACGGCTTACACTCTCTATCGGCATCCCTTTGGTCAAAGCCAGCGTTCCAAAGGTATGACGAGCACAATGGTACGAGATTTGCTTCTCTATGCCACATTCCTTAACCACCTTTTTTAGTTGCTTGCACATCGTCCAATAGTTGACTTCTCCGAATACCAGCTTGCCTTTGGACAGATGTTTGTACCGCTCGATTATCTGCAAGGGGATATCAAGAAGTTTCACTTGAAAGGGAACATCCGTCTTGTGGCGTTTGCCGATTATCCACTTCTCACCGTTTACTTCCACGACTTCATCCGTTGTTAGTTCTTTCATATCCACAAAGCTGAGTGCCGTAAAACAGGCAAATACAAACAAGTCACGGACAAATGCTAATGAGGGGTTCTCAAACTCGTGCGTCATGACGATTCTGATTTCGTCCTCCGTTAGATACTCTCGCTCTTTCACGTTCGGGCTGATATGGAACTGTGCGAATGGGTTTCTCGGAATCAGTCCGTTATAATGCGCTCTCATCACCACGCCTTTCAGCCACATACAGTTGAGCCATATTGTGGCATTCTTCAAATTACGCTCGGTTGTAAGGTAGGCTGCGAACTCCTTGATAAAATCCGGAGTAAGTTCCAACATGGACATGTCGTTTCTTTTATAGAATGCCTTGATAAAGGCGGCAACATAATTTCGTGCCCTCACCATAACCTTGTATGTTCCGATGGTGCGGTCTTTGCCCACACGTTTCAGGAAGTTGGCACAGTCCTTGTCGAATGCCTTAATAAGTGTTTCATACTCGCTGCCGATACCTTGATAGGCATTGCGTACCATTTCAGCCGTTACAAATGCCTCACGGTCGGATATGCGCTGGTAGTGCTTGATGATTTGCGCCTTGATGTTGTCCAATGTGAGGTTGATTTCCCGTGCCTCCTTGCCCTTGCCTTTCGCCTTGTTGCCTTTTACGTCCCAAAGCGTTTTCGGGATGCTCTGCTTGCAACTGAACTGCGATACAGTCCCGTTGATTGTCACTCGTCCCATAATGGGAACAATTCCGTCTTTCTCCTTGCTGCCGTTCACGTAGAATAGCACTTTGAATGTGCTTCTGCTCATGTCTAACTTTTTTTGGTTGCAAAACTAATTATCAACGAGTTAAACCTTGATAAGCAAACCTCAGCAGAGCAGCGCAAACGGTACGGAGACTGTTAAATGTCACATTTGAACGGGTAATGATTTGAAAACCTAACTGCTTCCTAAATCCGCTTTTCTTTGCGTTTTACCTTTTTGTCCGTTGGCTTCGTCTGGCACCGCAAACGCTTTATTCATAAGCCCTTCAGTGCCATTTCTCCCTTTTTATTCGTTTATTCCAGAGAATTTGTGTAAGTTTGGCGGATAGAAAGAATCATTCACCTAAAATACGATCGTGAAATGAAACTCAATTTATCCGCCAGATTTTTAATGCTGGCCCTGCTTTGTGGTTCTTGCGTATTGAACACGCCAAAGGAGGAGCTTGAATACAACGGAATGAATACGCTACAGATATCAAATGTAGATGATTTGATATCTTTCTACCAATATGCCGATGACCGAATTCCTTTAATTAGCGGACACCGAGGTGGACGGGGAAAAGGCTATCCTGAGAACAGTATGGAAACCTTTGAAAATACCCTCTCTTATACTCCTGCCACGTTCGAGATAGATCCGAGGTTAACCAAAGATAGTGTTATCGTCCTTTTCCACGATGATACACTGGAGCGTACCAGTAATGGGACCGGGAAAGTTTCTGATTACACTTGGGAAGAATTGCAAAATTTCCGTTTGAAGGATCCCGAAGGAAATATCACAAACTATCGTATCCCGACTTTAGAGGAAGCGATTCGTTGGGCCCGTGGAAAAACAATCCTAATCCTTGATAAGAAGGATGTTCCTATGGAGCGCACCGCTCAGTTGATTACCGATATGCAAGCGGAACCTTATGTAATGATTACGGTTCATGATGGTGCCTCGGCTCGTTTCTTTTACGAGAAAAATCCGAATTTCATGTTTGAGGCTTTCGTGAAAACGAAAGAAGCGGTTCAAGACTATGAGGATAACGATATACCTTGGAGCCATATCATGGCTTACGTAGGTCCGAAGATTACCCCCGAAGTCCGTGAGGTGATCGATATGTTACATGAAAGAGGTGCCATGTGTATGATCTCTACCGCCCCTTCCGACGATAAACTATCCACACCCGAAAGTCGTGCTGAAGCATACCGTATGATCATCCGTCAAGGCGTGGACATCATAGAGTCTGACCGGCCTATAGAAGTTGCGGAAGCGATCTCTAGCTTGATTCCGGTTGACAGTTCCAAAGGGAAGTTTTTCTCTACACTATAAACATAATCAATATAAGACATGAACAAAGAACTAGAAATGACTCCCAACAAATTAGAGAAGTTTTGTGGGAAGCCTGCGTCCGGGTTTACGAAAGAGGACATTATCCGCTACATTTATGGAAACGATATCCAGATGGTTAATTTTATGTATCCCGCGGGCGACGGACGTTTGAAAACACTAAACTTTGTAATCAACAATGCGGCCTATCTGGATGCGATCTTGACTTGCGGTGAGCGTGTGGATGGCTCTAGTCTTTTCTCGTTTATCGAGGCGGGAAGTAGTGACCTGTATGTGGTGCCCCGTTTCCGTACGGCTTTCGAGGATCCGTTTGCGGAATTACCTACGCTTACCATGCTTTGCTCATTCTTCAATAAGGATGGAGAACCCTTAGAAAGTTCCCCGGAATATACCTTGCATAAAGCTTGTAAGGCTTTTCATGAGGTGACGGGAATGGAATTTGAGGCAATGGGTGAATTAGAATATTACGTAATCGCACCGGATGAAGGCGTTTTCCCTGCTACCGACCAAAAAGGTTATCATGAATCCGCTCCTTACGCTAAGTTCAATGAGTTCCGGACGGAGTGCATGCACTGCATAGCGCAAGCCGGGGGACAAATTAAATATGGTCATTCGGAAGTTGGTAACTTTACGTTAAATGGTTTGATCTATGAGCAAAATGAGATCGAGTTCTTACCATGTCCTGCGGAAAATGCAGCGGATCAATTGATGATCGCTAAATGGGCGATCCGCAATCTAGCGCATGAATATGGATATAACATCACTTTCGCTCCGAAAATTACGGTGGGAAAAGCAGGTTCCGGTCTGCATGTCCATATGCGTATCATGAAAGATGGCAAGAATCAGATGTTAGCGAATGGTATCTTATCCGAAACCGCCCGTAAGGCTATCGCTGGAATGATGTGCTTAGCTTCCTCTATTACGGCTTTTGGAAATACGAACCCAACCTCATATTTCCGCTTGGTTCCACACCAAGAAGCACCTACGAATATTTGTTGGGGAGATCGGAATCGTTCAGTTTTAGTTCGTGTTCCGCTAGGTTGGGCCGCAAAAACGGACATGTGTGCTTTGGCGAACCCATTGGAACCTGCCAGCCATTATGATACGAGCCAAAAGCAAACGGTCGAGATGCGCTCACCGGATGGCTCCGCTGATTTATACCAATTATTGGCAGGATTGGCAGTTGCGTGCCGCCATGGTTTTGAGATCGACGATGCTTTGGAGATCGCTGAGAAGACTTATGTAAACGTGAATATTCATAAGGAAGAGAATCAAGATCGCCTAAAGACATTGGATCAACTCCCAGACAGTTGCGCAGCCTCAGCCGCCCGTTTAAGACAACAGCGTGCTGTTTTTGAAAAATATAACGTATTTAGTCCGAGTATGATAGACGGCATCATCCGTAAACTGGAATCTTATGATGACGCTTCTTTACGCAAGGACCTAGAGAATAATCCGGAAGAGATGTTGAAGCTGGTCAATACTTATTTCCATTGTGGCTGAAAATCTTTTTTATGGTTTCACAAGAGGGTGTGTCATGACACACCCTTTTTATGCCCTGCTTTCATTTCTTGAACTTTCCATTGCGTTTTTTTGAATATCCGAGCACAAGAGAGGCCATAAATTAAAACGAAAATATTCTAGAGAAGAAAAAAAAGATATAATAGTAAAAAAACATGATAAAAAATTGTTATTTACAAATAAAGGCTTACCTTTGCCAACATCAAAACAAAATGATGTTATAAATTCATTTTGAAGTTATATGTTTTTCGAGTTTAACCTTGACTGTGAGCACAAAAGATTATCGCGAAGATCTTTTGAACGGTTGGATAGAGATGTCTATTTAGCCGTTTTTTCTTTTAGCCCTATCCAATAAAGCTATTCAGCTATTTGACAAATACAGCTTTATTTGTCACGGAGATTTTATATCCTTTTATTTTATGGATTACGAAATAACATACCGCATAAAAGCGGTATGTTGTATCGCACTATTATACAGTTGAGCAATGAATTATACATATAAACAAATATGGCTCATCAACTTTCCTGTAATGATGAGTATCTTAATGGAACAATTAATCAATATTACGGATGCTGTTTTCTTAGGCCACGTTGGAGAGATAGAATTAGGAGCGTCCGCTATCGCCGGAATTTATTATTTGGCGATTTATATGCTTGGTTTTGGATTTAGCATTGGGTTGCAAGTAATGGTAGCTCGAAGGAATAGAGAGCAAGATTACAAGGAAACCGGCAAGACCTTTTTTCAAGGCTTATTTTTCCTTTTGGGATTGGCTATCTTTCTTTACCTTCTCATTCATACGGTTTCCCCATTTATATTAAAGAAGCTGATCGTTTCCTCGGATATTTATCGAGCGGTAATCCTATACTTGGATTGGCGTAGCTTTGGATTGTTGTTTTCATTCCCATTTTTAGCGATACGTTCTTTTTTAGTGGGGATAACGCATACAAAAGCTCTATCTTGGGCTGCTGCCATAGCGGTATTAATCAATATTCCTTTAAATTTTTATTTGATATTCACTAGGGAATTAGGAATCTCGGGGGCGGCAATTGCCTCTTCTTTGGCAGAGATGGGCTCCTTTATGATGCTTTCCTTCTATATGTGGATACGATTGGATAAAGAAAAATATGGGTTAAGGCCGGTCTATAATGGTAATTTACTTATAAAAGTCTTGAAGTTATCAATATGGAGTATGCTTCATGCGTTTATTAGTGTAGCCCCTTGGTTCTTGTTTTTCGTTTCAATTGAACATTTGGGAAAAATAGAGTTAGCGATTTCCAATATAACCCGGAGCGTATCGGCTATATTTTTTGTGATAGCGAATTCTTTTGCGCTTACAACAGGCTCATTAGTCAGTAATGCGATTGGTGCGGGAGAAGGGAAGACACTATTTTCAATCTGTAGTAAAATTCTGAAATTAGGTTATGCCATAGGATTTCCCTTGGTTGCGATTGCTTTATTGTGTAATCGATGGATTATTGGTTTTTATACGAGTAATGAACTATTGATACAGTTAGCTTTTGCCCCTTTTGTTGTAATGTTGTTGAATTACACTTTCGCTTTACCGGGTTATGTATATTTGAATGCTGTCGGAGGAACAGGAAAGACACAAATGACTTTCCTTTTTCAAGTTACGACAACAGCCATATATTTGGTTTACCTTTATTGGTTATGTCGCTACACGCAAGCCCCTCTCGCAATCTATTTAACAGCGGAATACGTCTTTGTAATTCTGTTGGCTACACAATCTATTTTTTATTTGAAAAATCGGGAACAGGCGCAAAGAAAAGCAAAGTTTAGCTTAAAAATAAGCAGGTCAGCATCTTAGTGGCGAAGCGGAAAGAAACAGCCATAGGCAAAAAAAGCCCCGAAAAGTAGGGTTAAGCCATAGTTCAGGTACTAAGTCATTACCTAATCCATGACACCCTAATATAATGATAACAAGTTCTGTTTCACTATTTTGCGTAATTCTTCATAACTCGCGGTAACGGGAAAGTAATTACCTTTACAAACGAATATTTAGAGTTATGAAAACAAAGAGAAGCACCTTTAAAGTCCTGTTCTACGTGAAGAGAACAGCAACAAGAGTAAGTGACGGAAAAGCCCCTGTAATGGCACGTATCACCATTGACGGCGATATTGCCACGTTCAGCGCAAAGCTGTTCGTCACCCCTTCCTTGTGGAACGCCGAAGCCGGAAAAGTAAGCGGAAAGTCCGCCGAAGCCTTGGAGATCAACCCGCAGTTGGAAGAGATCAAAGCCCGCATCAACAACCACTACTACCAGATACTCCGGGCGGACGATTTTGTCACTTCCGAGAAGGTGCGCAACGCCTTTTTAGGTATCGGCGTGATGGAGAACTGCATCCTTAAAGACTTCCAGACCATGAACAAGGAGTTTGGCGAAATGGTGGAAAAGAAACTCCGTGCGAAGTCCACCTATAACAAGTACCTGACCGTTTACAAGCACCTCGAAGCCTTCATGTGGGAGAAGAAGAAGCGTACCGATATGGCTTACAAGGAACTGACGAAAGACTTCATAGACGATTTCGACAGCTACCTGCGGAACGAAAAGGGATTGAGCGCAAACACCCTCTGGATTTACACCATGCCCATCCTCAGCTTGACCGACAAGGCTTGGCGCAGGGGAATTATCCGCACCGATCCGTTCAGCGAGTACAGCCTTGAAATGGAGGAAACCGACCGTGGCTACCTCACGGAAGAAGAACTGAAACTGATTGCCAATACCGTGTTTGTGGATAAACAGACCAACCTTGTCCGTGATATGTTCCTTTTCGGCTGTTTCACCGGATTGAGCTACATAGATATAAAGACACTCACCTATGACAAGATCCAGCGCATGGATTTCGACGGCGAAGAATGGATTATCACCCGCAGGACAAAGACCAAAGTATCGAGCAACGTCCCCCTGATGGAGATAGCCAAAGAACTGATCGAACGCTACAAAGGGCTTGCAGAAGATGATTTCGTGTTTCCCATGCCGGGCAACGGCACATGCAACGACTACCTTAAAAAGATAGCCGCAGCTTGTAACATCAACAAGGAAGTCACCTTCCACCTTTCGAGGCATACCTTTGCCACGACGGTCTATCTCTGCAACGGCGGTACGATTGAGGCACTTTCAAAGATACTCGGTCACAAGCATATCAGCACCACCCAAATATACGCCGAAGTGACCAACAAGATGGTAAGCTCCGATTTCCGTTCGATCTCCGGCAACCTCGCAGCCATGCAGAAGAAAGTCCTTGACAGGAAACAGAAAAAGGTCAGCAAGCAGCAGGCGGCAGCCTTGCGTGAAACCGCCTGATTCCTTCCGGGAAGTGCAAAACACAGCAAAGGCAGGAACTCTAAAATGGAACTCCTGCCTTTGCTGCATTTATTCATGCACCGCTTTCGGAAATCAAGTAGAACTTTTCCCCCGTTTGCTTTTTCGCTTCATTTGCACATAGTTTTCTTCCAGCATACGCAACAAGTCCGATTGCCTATACAGCGTTTTGCCCGGCAACGAAATGAACGGGATAATCCGTTGCGCCCGGTAATCCTGCAAGGTACGGGTAGTGATATGCAATATCCTGCACACATCTTCCCCCGTCAGGTACACCTCACCGTTCATCACCGGGTGAAAATTCGCCGTTACGTTATCCACGTACTTCGTGCCCCGTTCCAGAGCTTCAAAGTACGCCTTTACCTCTTCCATGTCCTTTGTTATCACTTCCATCTTATTCTTCCTCTACCTGTTCCTTACTCATTGCCGTTATAAATGCTTCCACATCTTCCAGCCTGTAATATATCTTGTGGTTAATCTGGCTGTATGCCAACAGCCCGCCGTCACGGTACGTCTGCAATGTCCGTTTGCTCACGTTCAGTTTCTCGCACACGTCCGCATTATCCAGCCAGTTCATCTTTTCCGGTGGTCTGTACCGTGAACACAACTGTTGTAAATGCTCGCTGAACCGATTGAACTTCTCTTTCATTTCCTCAAAGGTTTTCTTCTCGATAGTCACTATTTCCATATCTGATAATTTACTGTTTCCCGCAAATATACAGACTGTTACGGGTGCTTCGGTGCGTTTATGTACCGCTTGTCCGTGTTTTACGCTACGTATGTAGCTTTGTCGTTCCCGATACGGTGCAAACCTAAGCAGAGAGCAACATATTTTCTTGCAGCCAGCATATTTTTCCATTTTTAATTGGTCGGTTCAAAATGAATCCCCATGATATGTGATACGAATATTTTTTTTTGCGTTCCCGTAAACGGTCGGGCTTTCCGTTACAAGTCCTCGCCGAAGCTGTGGGCTTTCCCCTGCAATCCCTAACGTGTAAATGCGTCTTGCCTACATTACATTCTTTATTCTATTTATTTTATTTACTCCCGCCCACCCGTCAGCGGTATAGGTCTGTTCCAGCTTCCCGTACACCTTCAAGCACTCCGGCAAGCTCCATGCCCGAAAGTGTACGCAAAGCCGGAAGGGACAAACGGAACACATTCGCCTGTGCTGTCACCCGGAGCTTCGCCTACGTGCGAAACTTTCCGTGCGTCATCCCATTCAAATAAGTTCCCCTGATGTTTGTCCCGTCATCCCTTTATTGTCTTACCCGTTTTTTTCAACCGTTATTTTCTTCTTTGGGCTTTGCCATGACTAAAAGGATAACCCTTTGTCTGCGGAACTTTCCGCCCGTTTACGCCACTGCCATCACACGGCCATCCGCAAAAGCCGGATAGCTGATTGCTCTGTCCGTTTACCGTAAACCGGACGAAAAGCACCCCGCCAACGCACACAACACACTGCCACGCATTGCCAACCTGTTTTTCTTTTCCTTTCTGGAAACGGAACTTTCCGGTTTTCATAACAGCACTTTCCTGACTTGTACCGATAAGTAATCTACCATTCATTCAATTTACTGAAAGGTTGAATTTTTCCCCTTAGGGCTGACTGGGAAAACATTGACGAAGGTAGGCGGGGGCGAAAGCAAATCCGCAAAAAATGCCAAATCTCCACCCTGCGGGTAGTATTTACCATTTTTTCAGATAATTGCAATTCTCCCTTTCCGCTCTTGATTATTGTCAATGTTCTTCCCAATCAGCCAAAGGGAAAAAATTTGGTTGGGGCGGCAGGCGATGATAATAAAAACAAGTAGTAACAATTTTAAAGCGTAAAGTTATGGCAACGACAACGAACAACACCATCGAGAAAATTTCTCCCGTGTTCACCGATTTACTTATCAAGAAAATCGAAAGTCTGAAAAGCGACTGGCAAAAACCGTGGATAACGAGCCTTAAACACGGTTTCCCCCGCAACCTAAGAGGAACGGTTTACAATGGCGGTAACATTTTAATGCTGCTGTTTTACACCGAGTTTATGAAATTCACTTTGCCCGTGTTCCTTACATTCAACCAAGCCAAAGCCGAAGAAGTGAGCATAAACAAGGGCGCACGCTCGTTCCCCGTTTACTATTGGTTCAAGTTCGTGGTACACAAGGAGAATAACAAATCCATCCCCTACGAGGAATATTACAAGCTATCCAAAGCGGAAAAGGACGAATACAAGGTAATACCCCAAATGAAATATTACAATGTGTTCAACCTCGACCAAACCAATTTTGCGAAGAAGTACCCCGAACGTTTCGCCAAGATTCAACAGGGCGAACAGCCCGAAAACCATTCGGACGGTATCGAGTGCGGAATGTTGGACGAGTTGATATATATGCAAAATTGGTATTGCCCTATTAAAGTAAAGTATTCCGACAGTGCTTTCTATGTACCCGCAACCGATTATATCGTTTGCCCCGAAAAAGAGCAGTTCCCGCAAGGAGCGGAATTTTACGGAACACTTTTGCACGAGATGGCACACAGTACAGGCAACCCCCAACGCCTAAACCGCACGTTCGGCAGCTTTTTCGGGGATGAATTATACGCCCGTGAGGAACTTGTTGCGGAACTAACGTCAGCCCTTTGCGGTGCTTTCTTCGGTATCGCTACCACACCGCAGGACAATAACGCAGCCTATCTGAAACACTGGCTCACCAAGCTAAAGCAAGAACCCGCCTTTCTGATTGATATATTGGGCGATGTGAACAAGGCTGCAAAGATGATAACGGAAAGGGTGACAGAACCGATAAACGAACCCGTTGCAGCCTAACGGAAAACAGAAACAAGAGTATTAACAAAAGGGTGGAGCAATCCACCCGCAAAAAACATAAGACGATGAAAACATTATCAGAAAAGGAATTTAACGAGTTCAACGTAAAAGGGTTATTCACGGACAGAGCGGAACAGGCAAAGAAAGCCCTGTTTCCCGTCATGCAGGAAATACGAAAGTTTATACCCGGTGCGGAATACGGCTATCGTGTGATAGGCGGTCAATATCCCGAATTTTACGGTATTCAAATCGAGTTCACACAAAACGGCATCCGTTTTCATTTGAACAAGATACTCAAAGAAAACAAATATAAGATTGTCCCCGATATGGAACACTTTACGAACGTCAATCGCTACGACATCGAGAGGATAACCAACCAATATGAAAAGCCATGTAATATCGGTACGTTCACCGCCAAGAAAGTGAACGACTGGATAAATTACTATACTCTGATATACAATCAAGTAGCGGAAGAAGAAGCGGAAAATGCGCAGAAAGTAGCCAATTTCCTTAAATCTATTGAGAACGAATCCATAAGATGGGAAGCCAAAGACCATTCAAAAGGAACTATTACCCGTAATGGCTTATGTTTCACTTTCTACATAGAGAACGGACACCTTTCTTACGATTTATCCCTTAGTTATTGCGGTACGACTGACTATAACAAATTTCGGTTAATGGCTGACAACCAGTTTTTCCCGAAAGGTATCTATTAAACAACAAGGACGGAGCAATCCGCCCATAACACCCAAAAGAATGAAAACGATACTCATTTACAAACTGATATACCGCCTTATCCTTTGGTCTGTGGTGATTTACTTTTTCACCACCACCGCAGGGCAGTTTTTCGCCTTATTCTTTGCCGTACTCCTGTTTTACTTCGTGGCACGGTTCATTTTTGCCCTTGTTTGGCGGTTGTTTGTGGGTATCGTGTTCGTTCTGATAATCATTCTTTTAATATTCTGAATTATGGAAGGAAAGAAATTCAAGCACAAATTTTTGTCATATCTCACCTGTGAAGTCGTGACGGAAACCCGCAAGGGGTACAAGGTTTTAGAAACCCAAACATTCAGCGGACGGAAGAAGCCCAAGACAAAGACCGCCTATTATTTCAACGTTGATTTTGACAAACAGCGTGGCGTATGGGAAGAAATAACCGAGTAATAACAATCTAAAATATACCAATATGGAAACAAAGACATTCATCAAGAACGGAACAGCCGAAACCAAACTATTTGGCGAGGAAACATATATACAATGCTGTTTGGGAGCATTTCGGGGCGAAATATACTTCGATTACAAGTACCGTCACACCAACGGGCAGGAGTTTACAACCCTACGCAAGACGTTGGTACAATGCCGTGCCGAGCGTGATTTTTGGCTAAGGGAAAAGACCGTTTCTTTTTCGGGACACCGAGCCGAGAGAATGACAAGAAACAGCCCCGACACACAAAAACGGCTGACAGATATAGGCTTCGACACCTATACAGCGATAACCGAACTTTGCAAACGTGACTATCATACGTTTTTATCGGGCATGGCGAACGGCTTCGACCTTATCGCAGCCGAGGAAGTTCTGAACGCAAAAAAGACGTTTCCTTACATTCAGCTAAAATGTGTACTTCCGTTCAAAGGACAGGCAGACCGATACCCCCAAGCCGACAAACAGCGTTATAACGCTATTTTATCCCAAGCGGACGAGGTGATACTATTACAGGATGAATATTCAGACCGTTGTTTCTTGCGACGTAACAACTACCTGTTGGATAATTCCGCTTATCTCATAGTCTTTTACGACAGCACCCCAACGGGCGGAACTGCCTACACGTTACGCCATGCGATAGAAAGAAAGATACAATTTCAAAACGTATGCTATAACCGCAAATAAGGCAAGGGCGGAGCAGTCCGCCGCTACTTTCTTTCAGTGAGCCGGAGCGGTGAAAGAAAGATAGCAAAGAAACCATTTTATCAAACAGAATTTTAATCAACTTAAAAATAACAGAATTATGAAAGCAACAGTAAATCAATCAGCAGCAGAGAGAAACATCACATTGGTATCATTGGCAAACATTCAGCCAAGCAGTTTTAACCCCCGTAAATATTTCAGCGAACCCGCCCTGTATGAACTGGCGGAAAGCATCAAACAGCAGGGAGTTTTGCAGCCTATCACCGTGCGCCCGATAGCCGATACAGACCGTTACGAGATTGTTTTCGGTGAACGCAGATACCGTGCATCCGTCATTGCGGAAATGGAACAGATACCCGTCATTGTTTCGGAACTGACGGACGATGCAGCCGAAGATGCAGCCATAGCCGAGAACTTGCAGCGTGAGGACGTGACACCCATAGAGGAAGCCAACGCCTACCAACGCATGATTGAAACGGGAAGGCACACCGTAGCAACATTGGCGATACGTTTCGGCAAGAACGAGAACTATATCCGCACACGGCTAAAGTTCACCGCCCTAATCCCCGAAATAGCTGAATTATTGGAAACGGACGAAATCACCATTAGCGTAGCAGCCGAAATATGCCGTTACGGGGAAGATATACAGCGTGAAGTGTACGAGAAACATTTGCAGGACGGGAACAATTACAACAGTTGGCGGGGGCTGAAAGCTGCCGATGTTGCCAAACGGATAGAGAGTAACTATACCACCGATTTACGGTATTACTCCTTTGACAAGACCGAATGTGCAACGTGCGCCCACAACACGAATAACCTGCTTTTGTTTGCCGATGGCGGCTGCGGACATTGCGCCAACCGCACTTGTTTGGCTGAAATGAACGCATCTTTCCTCATAGAGAGAGCCGTCCAAATCATGCAGCAAACCCCGAACGTTTCCCTTTGCCGTGACCGTTACAACACCAACGAAACAGTGATAGAACGGTTAATCGCTTTAGGGTACGAGGTTGAAAGCCTTGAAAGATACACCGCTTTCCCCGTCAGCCCCCAAGAACCCAAAGAGGAAAATTTCAACAACCCCGAACGTTACGAGGAAGCCCGTACTCGTTACGAACAGCAATGGGCGGACTACATGGAGAAAGAGGAAGAAATCACAGGACGGAGCGAAGCGGGAGAAATCACCGTTTACGCCAAGATAGGGAAACAGGAGATTACTTTCTGTTATGTGGAGAACGCAACCGAAGCGGACGGAACGCCCACCGAAACCACCCTTTCACCCGTTCAGAAATTGGAGAAACAGGACGAGCGCAACAAGGAGATAGCCGTGGAAAAGACGGTTGAAGATACCAAACGGCAGATAATGGAAGCCGACATAACGGGCGGTAAGTTCGGAGCGGACGAGGAAAAGATACTTTATTTCTTCATGCTCTCCAATTTGCGGAGCGAACATTTTGCAGCCGTAGGTATCACCGAAGAAGGGAAACACTACCTCACGGACGAGGACAAAATGAATATCGTGGAAAATCTCACCGTCAAGATAAAGACCATTATCCGCAGGGATTATCTGATAGCCAATTTCCGAAGCGCATACGGCAACAATACCGAAGCATCCCTTTTGCTCGACTTCGCCCGTAAGCACATGCCCGAAGAACTTTCAGCCATCGAAAGCGGATATAACGAAGTGTACGAGAAACGACACCAACGCATTGAGGAACGCAAAGCCGTTCTTTTGGTACAGGAAAGGACGAAGGTAAAGGAGAATGAAATCACCCAACCCGAAGAACAACCGCAACCCGAAGGGATTGCAGCCTAACCTAGCAGAGAGTAAGGGCGGAGCAATCC
>ERZ780151.305-NODE-305-length-53289-cov-3.134933_pt1 | contig 53289 bp, 46 predicted proteins | sample MGYA00510983_ERZ780151 | MGnify/ENA primary metagenome ERZ780151 (study PRJEB29588, sample SAMEA2144623) | human gut metagenome | biome: human gut; feature: human-associated habitat; material: faeces | place: Denmark | collected 2008/2010 ... | reverse complement strand
CAGTTCCCACTACTGGGGCCTGTTAGGGACTTACACCCGTTAGCCGATATACATGACAATCAAGCCCAAATCCTGAGCAACTTTTTGTTGCTCAAGACGTTATAAAATATTAGAGACTATTGTGGTGCGGATATTAGGAGATTAAAATGATAGCCATAATGAGATATTATAATAGTAACGATGATTGCGCTGCATATTCACGTGTGCGGATGCGTTGTATGATGTTGGCCGAACGACATCAAAGTATGAACAGGTGCAACTACTTGGTCACCCAGATACATAAAATCACATATTTGAAGGTTATCAAAAAACTGGGGCATCATTATAAGGTTGTCCGAGAGCATCTCTTCAGGGAAGAGCAGTAAATGCCGGCAGGCATGTTGTCTGCTACTAAAATCTTCCTGATGGCTTCCTGACAATAGACATCTACCTGTACCAGCTGCTACAGAAAGCCATCTATGGCTTAGGGATATGTCATATCATCAACCATTATATTGGGGTGTATAATATGCCAAAGCTGTTAATATCGTCAGGAAACGATTAGGAGCGAAAAAGGCAATGCATGATTATATCATCCATTCAACACCAGCAACGAGGATGAGATAGCGGATAACTTTGCCCAAAGTAATGCTGACAATGGTTATGAAAAGATTGGCGCGGGTGAGGCCTAGCACCACTGTAATGGCTGAACCCAATATAGGCAGAAAGGCAAAAAAGCCCATCCACGCTCCCCTACCCTGCATGAAGCGCTCTGCTTTGTCCAGGCTCTCTTTCTTGATGTGCAGATATTTCTCTATCCACTCTAGCTTTCCCAAGCGGCCTATGCCATAGTTGAACATTGAGCCGAGCACGTTTCCCACAGAGCCATAAACCACTAGCAGCACAGGATCGAGGCCTGCCGCCAACAAAGCCAACATTACGGCCTCACTGCTGAAAGGGAAAACGCTGCCGGAGAGAAACGCTGCAAACAACATGCCCCAGTAGCCGTAGTCTTTCAGAATGTCATAGAGGGCAGCCATACGTTATAAAAAACTAAGAGAAGGGCTATAACCATCAGCGCTATGGTGATGATATTAGTGAGTTTAGAACGTGTGAGGGCTATGAAATGACCTATCAGCGGCGATGTGTTGACAGCCATGACACCTATGAGCATATTGAAGTGAACGGGCTGAAGTAACAAGAACACCAGGGCCAGCATGTCTGTAGTGATGAAGATATAATAGAACATACGGGTGCGGATGCGATCGTTAAAGCTTGTAAGCATGAAATGCGTACCTCCCAACAGCGCAGCCAGGACAAAGAAAAGCAGCACAGCCACATGACCGGCCCCCAACGACTCATAATGCAGCAACGGTTGGAAGGTGGCCAGCTGGATGAAGTGATCGGCAAAAATCTGCATCTGTCCGGTGGCCGCATAATAGCCAGCCAGAAACCAATAGGGCAAAAGAAGGCCCAACAATGACGCTACAAAGGCGCGGGCACTCATGGTTTGAAGATTGAACGTGATGAGTATCCACATTACAGGTACGAAATAGAGCACTTGTGACCAAAACACACTGGCCAGACTCATGAAGACAAACGCCATGAAAATCTTGCCGGGCACAGAGCGCGTTTGCCCTTGGTAACACTGGAAAGAAAACATATAGAAAAGCACAAGACACAGGGTGACGACAGGCACGTGCAGGTCTTTGAAAAGTGGCATGGCCGCTGTGGTGAGCACAATGAACGAACACGACACCATGCGACTGTAAATGCGGATGAGCGAGAACGAGTTGTTGAGCTCCACCATGAAGTAGGCCGCCACAATCATCATGCCCAAAGAGGGCAACATGGAATAGTCGTTGAGCCCCGTGAAGGCCCATATCAGAATGGCCACTACCGCCATGACGGGTAGTGACCATCTGCTTATTGCAATTTTTTCTTGAAATGTTTTCTTATGATACATAACCGGATGAAAAGTCTATTAAAGGTCTTGACCGATGTCGTGCCTAAAATACTTATCCTTGAACTCAATTTTCTGAGCCTCTTGGAAACTCTTCTTTAAGGCTTCTTCCTTGTCCTTTCCGTAAGAGCTTACGGCTATCACGCGCCCACCGGCAGTAACCACCTGACCGTCTTTCATAGCTGTGCCGGCATGAAAGACCACAGAGCCACTCACACGGTCGGTTCCTGTGATGGGATAGCCCTTGGTGTATTTCTCCGGATAGCCTCCGCTTACGAGCATCACGCAAACGGCCGAGCGGTTGTCAAACTCTACTTTACGCTTGTCAAGGTCGCCCTTCACAACGCCGTCGAACAAGTCTACAATGTCGCTCTTGAGCCTCAACATAACGGTCTCTGTTTCGGGGTCACCCATGCGGCAATTATATTCTATGACCATTGGGTCGCCCTTTACGTTGATGAGCCCGAAGAAGATGAAGCCCTTATAGTCTATTTCCTCTTCTGCCAAGCCTTCTACTGTGGGACGGATGATACGGTCTTCCACCTTCTTCATCCATTCGGGCGTAGCAAAGGGTACAGGGCTCACTGACCCCATTCCACCGGTGTTCAGCCCAGTGTCGTGCTCGCCTATACGCTTATAATCCTTTGCCTCTGGCAGAATCTGATAGTGCTTGCCGTCGGTAAGGACGAACACCGAGCACTCTATACCGCTGAGAAACTCCTCAATAACCACCTTGGCGCTGGCATTTCCAAACATTCCGCCCAGCATTTCCTTGAATTCTTTCTTCGCCTCTTCGAGGGTTGGCACAATGAGCACGCCCTTTCCGGCTGCCAAGCCATCGGCCTTGAGCACATAAGGGGGTTGAAGAGTTTCAAGAAAACGCAAGCCCTCATCTACTGTAGTACCGTCGAAGGTCTCATATTTGGCCGTGGGTATGTGATGCCTCTGCATAAAAGCTTTGGCAAAATCTTTACTTCCTTCCAACCGGGCACCGCTCTTGGAGGGACCGATGACGGGTATGTCTTTTGTTCTAGGGTCGCTTTTAAAATTGTCGTAGATGCCTTCTACAAGCGGAACCTCGGGTCCTACCACGAGCATATTGACATCGTGACTGACGGCAAAGTCCTTGAGCTTGTCGAACTCGCTAACCCCTATGGGCACATTTTCGCCCACATTGGCTGTTCCGGCATTGCCTGGAGCTATGTAAAGTTTATCTACCTGACTGCTCTGCGCAATCTTCCAGGCCAGGGCGTGTTCTCTTCCGCCACTTCCTAATAACAAGATTCGTTTCATAAGCTTATTTTAGATAATCTTCAAAATACTGTGTGATGCGCTCATGCAGATGCACACTTTGATGGCCACGCATATTGTGGGGTTCTCCAGGATATACAAAGAAGTCGGGCTGCGTGCCGGCTGCTATGCAGGCCTTGATGAAACTGAGCGCGTGCTGAGGCACCACCACGGGGTCGTCTCCGCCAATAATGATTTGCAACTTACCCTTCAGATCCTTTGCTTTGCTAAGCAATGAGGTCTGCTTATATCCTTCAGGATTTGTTTGTGGGGTGTCCATGTAACGTTCTCCATACATCACCTCATACCATTTCCAGTCTATCACGGGGCCTCCGGCTACAGCCACCTTGAATACATCGGGATAGTTAGTGATGAGCGAGATGGTCATGAAGCCTCCGAAGCTCCATCCGTGAACACCAATACGCGTGCTGTCTACATAAGGAAGCGACTTGAGAAACTTCACACCCTCCATCTGATCTTTCATCTCTTCTTGTCCCAGATGGCGGAATGTTACTTGCTCAAAGTCTTTACCCCTGTTCTCACTACCCCGATTGTCGAGGATGAAAAGCAGATAGCCTTTTTGCGCCATATATGTTTCCCAGGAACGTGAGCCCCAATGCCATCTTGCATCTACATTATGCGCGTGAGGACCGCCATAGACATACACCACTGTGGGGTACTTCTTTGTGGGATCAAAGCCCACAGGCTTTACCATCCGATAATAAAGATCGGTCTTTCCGTCTGCTGCTTTCAGCGTTCCACAAGAATATTCGGGCACTTCATAGTCTTTCCATGGATCAGCTGCCGTGAGATAAGAAGTACGGCTGGCGTCTTCAAGGCTGATGATATCAATCTTACGAGGAACATCGGGAGCCTGGAAATGGTCGCATACATAAGCGCCGCTACCACTAAGCTGCGCCTCATGCCAACCTCTATCATCGCTCATCAAGGCTCGTTTGCCACTTTCCACATCAACTACCCAAATGTTTTTCTGAATAGGGCTGAGCTCGTTTGAAGCATAAACAATGGCATGATGTTTAGCATAAAAGCCGAGAAAATCCATCACCACCCAAGGGCCCTTGGTTATTTGCTTGAGCTGGTTGCCCTCTTTGTCGAAGAGATAGAAGTGGTTATAGCCGTCTTTCTGGCTCTGCATGATGAATTTGCTATCATCCCATGGCAAGAACACGATGGGGTGCAGTGGCTCAACATACTTACTGTCGGTTTCCCTATAAAGCTCCTTTATCTTCTTTCCTGTGGCTGCGTCGTAGCTCACGAGCCTGCAGTCGTTTTGGTCGCGGTTCAGCTCGAAGAGGTAGACAGTCTTTCCATCAGGACTCCAAGCGGGATTGGTGAAATATCTGTCGGTAGGATCGCCGGCGTCAAGATAAATAGTCTTGCCATTTTGAGTGTTATATATGCCAATGGTCACTTTGTGCATCTTCTCTCCCGCCATGGGATATTTGATGGGGGCAGCCGTGGCTATACGACTCTGTCCTGCAGCGGGAGTCCAGTCTATCTCAGGTATGTTAACAAGCGGATAGCTTGTCACCATGCTTTGATCCATGCGCGTAAACATGAGCTTAATGCCATCGGGACTCCAAAAAGTGCCCTTATCGTAACCAAATTCATCGCGATGAACACTCTGTCCATAGACTATATCCGAAGAGCCATCTGTGGTTATGGTGTGCTTGTTGCCTTTGGCATCAAGCACACAAAGCTGGTTATTCTCTACCATAGCCAGCATCTGCGACTTATAGCACCATTCCTTGGCCTGGAGATTGGAGGGATAAACATAGCTCTTGATGATGGCGTGCTTCTTAAAGTCGAACCACACCACACCATTTTCCAAGCCTATCACGGCAATACTCTTACTGGCATAAGGAAACCTGACATTATATAATGAGCGCACTTTGAGAGAGTCTGCCCGTGAGGCCTTGGCAACATCTTGCAGTGTGAAGAGCGTGCTCTGCTTGGCATTGCGCAAGCCTACCAGCGAACAGGCCTCCATATCCGTGCGCACCAGCTTATCGCCCCACCATGTGGTGTAACGATTCTCCGGCAGCATGTGATAATAATTGGTGCCACCAAAGTTTAAGTCTTCTAGCGTAAACTGCTTTTTCTGAGCCATACCAGGTACTGCGCTTACAGACATAAGAGCCAACAACAATATAAATTTAATCTTCGTCATCATTTTTTCTTCTGCTCTTAAACCCACCACGGCGTGCGTCTTTTGCATCGTCACGCCTACGATCGAAGTTTTTGAATGAACGGTCTTTTGAACGTCCAAAGCGTTTGTCACCGTCTTCTCCGTCGCGTCCGAAACGCTTAAAGGATCTGTCTTTCGAGCGACCGAAGCGATGGTCATCGTCATCTCTGTCGCGGTTGAAGCGTCTGAAAGGCTTGTCTTTTGAACGACTGAAGTGATGGTCGTCGTCATGGCGTCCCAATCTGGGGCCTCTGTCCTGCCATCTGTCGTCTTGGAAAGCATGGAACTTGAATGAGCGTATGTCGCCTTCCTCGTTTTCTTCCTCTTCGTCGAGTCTCTTCTTAAACTCTCTGTTTTTCTTGAAGCGATGCTTCTCGGCCATCTCTTGCCTTTCTTCATCGGTCTTCACGATGCCTCCTTCTTCTCTGAAGCTCTTATATCGTCCGTCGAACATCACGTATTTGCGGAACTCACACTCCAGCGAACCGTTATAAAGAGGAATCTTCAGCGAAGGTTTCAGCCCAATCTTCTCAAAGCACTCGTCACGATAAGACAGCACCCAAGCAGTGTTTCCCTTGAAAGCATTCTTGAGTCTTTCGCCTATCATGCGGTAAGTGTCAAGCAGGTCGGGGGTAGAGATACGCTCACCGTATGGGGGATTGGTAACGATGATAGCCTCATGCTCTGGCTGAGTGAAATCTTTAAAGTCTTTCTGCTCTACGGTGATGTCCTTTGTCAGGCCTGCAGCCCTTACGTTGAGCCTGGCCGTATTCACCGCCTTCATATCAATATCATAACCGTAAATATGATGGGTAAACTCCCTCTCCTGCGAATCGTCGTTGTAAATACGGTCAAAAAGGTCGGCATCATAGTCCGGCCACTTTTCAAAGGCATATTCCTTGCGGAACACACCCGGCGACATGTTACGGGCAATAAGGTCGGCCTCTATAAGCAGCGTGCCCGAACCGCACATAGGGTCTATGAAATCGGTTTCACCATGCCACCCTGTCATGAGAATCATTCCGGCGGCCAACACTTCATTGAGCGGTGCTTCTACGCTCTCTTGTCTGTATCCTCTGCGATGAAGGCTCTCGCCGCTTGAGTCGAGCGAAAGCGTAGCATTGTCTTCTGCAATATGAATATTCAGTCTGATGTCGGGATTAGACACGCTGATGTTGGGCCTCTGTCCTGTCTTTTCACGGAACTGGTCTACTATGGCATCCTTTACCTTATAAGTGACAAAGCGTGAGTTTCTGAACTCCTCAGAATACACCACCGAGTCGACGGAGAAAGTTTTCCCCGGAAGGATATACTTGCTCCAGTCTATCTTACTTACTTCATCATACATATCCTCAGCCGAGCGTGCCTTGAAATGTGCAATAGGCTTAAGCACGCGTATGGCTGTGTGAAGCTGGAAGTTAGCTCTGTACATCATTTCCTTGTCACCGGTAAAGGACACCATGCGACGTCCTATCTGCACATTGTTAGCTCCCATCTGTGTGAGCTCTCGCGCCAAAACGGGCTCCAGGCCCATGAAGGTCTTGGCTATGAGTTCAAATTCCTGTTCCATTTTCGAATTCTATGTCTATATTGTCTTGCTTTACTTTTTTGTATTTCTTTGTGTTTGGCCTCATGCTGCGTGTCACCCACACGTTGGCTCCCACCACACTGCCTTTTCCGATGGTTATTCGGCCCAGTATGGTGGCATTGGCATATATCACCACATCGTCTTCGATGATGGGGTGACGGGGTATGCCCTTGATGGGATTACCATCACTGTCAAGAGGAAAGCTCTTGGCCCCGAGAGTCACGCCCTGATATAACTTCACGTTGTTGCCTATGATACATGTCGCTCCTATCACCACACCCGTGCCATGGTCGATGGTGAAATGCCGGCCTATGGTGGCCGCAGGGTGAATGTCTATGCCGGTCTCAGAGTGCGCCATCTCAGTGAGCATCCTCGGAATGAGGGGCACGTTGAGCAGATACAACTCATGGGCCAGTCTGAAGTTGGTCAGAGCCTTTATGACAGGATAGCAGGCTATCACCTCACTGTGGTTGCCTGCTGCAGGGTCACCCTCGAAGGCAGCCTCTACATCAGTAGAAAGAACCTCGCGAATGGCAGGCAGACGGTCTACCACCTCGGCCGCAATAGCCCTTGAACGATCTTGAAGCTCAGCCGACTCACTACACTTTGGCTCACCAGGACAGCTCTCTTTGAAACATAGCCCTGCCAATATCTGCTGTGAGAGCAATTTATGTAATTGCTCTACATTTACACCTATATGATAGCGTAATGTATTCATGTGTACATGAGACTTTCCATAGAAGCCCGGAAAAATAATGGCTCTTGTCAGGTTGACGACCTCTTGCAAAGCGCCTGCAGATGGCAACGGGGCACCGTCTTGGTGCTCATGAAAAAGGCCTTTCAGTGATTCTGGCTCTGAAAGTTGGTCAACCACTTGTGTGAGTTGCTGGGTAATGTCCTTGCTGAACATGGAGATGATATGTAACAAAAAATCAGATGCAAAGATAATCACTTTTTTCTCAAAAAGCAAACATCTGGCTGTTTTATTTGACTTTTCTTTCCTTGCGTGGCATGTTAGGCCTTTCGGGCCAGCCGCTCAATAAGGTGTACGCCACAGATTTGGCAAAGAATGAGAGTTGTTTTTATTCTTTATGGAGCCATGAATACAGTTGGTGCTCGGCTCAGGGCTCTAATACTTAGGGGATTCTTTCGTCTTCACTAGATGCAAAAAACCGCTCTACTTAAAGTAGAACGGTTTTTACTTATCTTACTTTTATTCAACTATTAAAGGCCAAGTCCTTTAAGTGCTTTATTAGTAGCATTATTTACAGCATCATTCACCTTCTTATTGGCTTTCTCTGCTGCCTCGTTTATCTTCTTATTGGCTTTGTCTGCTGCTTTGTTCACTTCTTTCTGTCCTTTGCTCTTCAGCTCAGAGGGAGCATTCTCAATAGCTTCTTTTGTCTTGATAGCCTTATCCACTGTTTCTCCCACCTTGCTGTCGGTCACTGCTTCGGCAGCTCCGGCCTTTGCGTTTTGCAGGAATTTTTCGCCAATAGCCTTAGCATCTGTCTTTGCAGCATTAGCCACGCTGTTCACCACATCGGTTGGGTTGATGCTCGTCACTGCTCCTATGGCCGTTGCCACCGTGTTGGCTACAGTGTTATCTGTAGTAGATGCAACAAGCGTCTTGATGGTGCCAGAATTGCTGCTCACCCATTTTTGCAGCTCAGAAACATACTGCTTAGCCTGTTCGGGGTTGTTCTTTGCCATGTCAGAGGCTTTTGCTTTTGCACTTTCCAGCAGTGCCGCCAACTTCTGCGGATTTTTCTCAGCCACGCAAGCTGCGAGCTGCGAAGTAAGCTCCTTGGCATCAGCAGGAGCCTCACTGTCTGAAGCTTGAGCTGTAGGAGCGGTCTGGGCCGTAGTGTCAGCCGAAGTAGATGTTGAGTCGGCTGATGCTGCCGGCTTACTGCTGTTTCCACATGCTGCCAAAAGCATTGCTGATGCAGCGATGGCTAATAAACTAATTTTCTTCATAACTTATTTTTTTGATAACTCGTCTGATTATACGCACGCAAAGTTACGTTTTTAATCGTTACTTTGTTATTTTCTTTTACATCATTTAACTACTTCTTCATGATCAAAGTGCCTCAGCCGAGCAATATATTTGCCTAAGATGTCGAATTCGATGTTCACAACCGAGCCCACCTGTATGTCTGCAAAGTTGGTATGCTGCCGTGTATAGGGAATAATAGCCACCTTAAAAGTGTTGTCAGTTGGTTCGCATACGGTGAGTGACACGCCGTTTACGGTAACCGAACCTTTGTCTACGGTGAAGTAGCCCCTACGTGCCATCTCGGCATTGCCCTTATATTGGAAGGTGAAATAGGTTGAGCCGTCAGCATCTTCCATGCCAATACACTTAGCCGTCTCATCCACATGGCCCTGCACGATGTGTCCGTCTAGCCTACCGTTGAGCATCATGGAGCGCTCAACATTTACCCGGTCGCCCACCTTCAGCAAGCCCAGGTTAGAGCGGTCTAGCGTTTCTTTCATGGCCGTAACCACATAGCAGTTACCCTCTAGGCTCACCACAGTGAGGCACACTCCGTTATGCGCCACGCTCTGGTCTATTTTAAGCTCTGAGGCAAAGGGGCAACTGAGAGTGAAATTGATATTTTCTCCCTGCTTTTCGATGGCCTTTACGGTGGCCATGTCTTCTATAATTCCTGAGAACATAATTGTTTGCTTTTCTGTTGTTGTTTGTTTACTGACTACAGATAAATATAATTAAGAAAAACGGGCAGGTTTATATCCTGCCCGCATATAAGAAAGGCCGTACTGACGATGTGATGAAAAGTCCGAGTTTAAAATATTTGAGTGCTCCCCGTCTTTGTAATCCACCGGCTTTGCAGCTCTGCATCACGAAGATGCATTGTGGCCCGCCATTGACAAAAGAAGTCAGCCCGGTTTTTCTAATTTAATTGATGACTATCCCGATCGAATCAGCACAGCCCTTTTAGCTTATCCTTTCTTTTTGCAAAGATAGTGCTTTTAGAAGTAACTTCCAAATTTTTGGGCAATAAAATCACTCTTCACAATAGTTTTATTGCAGCAGTTTCGCCCAGTTCATAGCCCTGATTACTTTCAAGGCTTGCACCCAGTTACAATCGAGGCTGAACTGCAAAGGATAGTCGTCGCGATCGTAGTACGAGCGTATCAGTTCTGTATCGGTGTCATGAAAGAGCGGATAATCCATCGTGGCCTGCTTGAAGTATTGTGTAACCAAGGCTTTCTGCTTGTCTTTTTCGGCCTCAGTGAGCCTCTTGAGATAGAGATTGATATACTGGAACATGGCATACGATTGCTCGTTAAGTAACTTTACCTTTTCGTTAATCTGCGCGTCTGTAAGCTTATGGCTCAGCGCATTAAGAAAGACCTTTGAGCGCATATAGTTGCATTCGTCTACCTTGAAAACAGCAATCTTGCGCGATGCCATGTCTTTGGTGGTGTCGTTGCATACGGCGGTAGATGACTTTACTATTTCCTTGAGAACATCCTGCGCTTGCACGCCAGCTGAGCTGATGGCGGCAAGAAGCAATGTGAAAAGAATCTTCTTCATATATTTATATTGCTTGTTATCATTTCTTCAGGCAGGGCAGCCGTCTGTTTGTTTGCTTACCTACCCTATTGTCGGTTGCAAAATTAAGCATTCTTTTTAAGAAAAGTGTTTGCTTGGAGTTAAAAAATATAGTTATTTGTGCTTTCTACTCATCCTCATGAGGCTTCTTAGGTTATTGATTAACCATATAAAGTGGAATAATCAGAGGAAATGCAGGTGCGCAAGAACGGCTAAAAGCCCCAGCAAATTACAGAAAGATAGTGCGCTCATAGGGTCAACAAGTAAAGTGAAGAAAAAAAACGGATGGGATGTGGGTGGAATGTGGGTGGAATGTTTTTTTGACCACAATAGGATTTACAACATGCTATATATCAATATGTTAACTCTTTGGGTGGAATGGGTGAGATAGCGTTTACGGTGTTTTTCTGTAAAACAGGTATTTTCGTGTTGTAAAAAGGCCGTTCTTGCAACATCAAAAAGGCTTTTTCGTCTTGTAAAAAGGGTGTTTAAAGAAAGAGTATAAAAATGTAGCTTAGCTAGAAATGTCATTCAAGCCGTGTATTAAACCACTTGAATGACATTCCATGTATCCACTTTACGAGAAAACAGGGTCTACTATACTTTGTGACTAGGACGAGGTTATCCGCATCAGATTAGTAGAAGCTCGAGTTTAATAGTCTTCTTCATCATCGGCCACGTCGTCGGCAGCCAAGTCAAGATCTTCTGGATTCTCGTCGAAAGTAGTCAGATAGCTTTCTTCCGTGAGCTTGTCGTCGTCGAACTCATCCTCATCATCGTTGTAGCTGTCGTCGTTGTCAACCAAGTCATCATCATCGTTGCCATCCTCATCAGCATTGTTGGGCTTAGGTGCGTCCTCTATCTTGAGATGTGGCTTTTCTGTCTCTGGCTTTTCCTTAGCAAAGATAGCCTCAACCCACGAACCCTTAGATATTTCGAGAACCTCGTAGCCGTCGTTGAGCTTCTGCTCATACATGCCTCCGGGCCTCTTGAGCCTCTCGGCAGGTAGCGTAGTAGTTGAGATATCAAATCCACTCTGAATGATGTCTTGTATGCTTTGTGAGAGCGACTCCCATCCTCCGCCGAAGTTGCGCTCAAGCACCTCTATGAGTTTTGCGGCCGATATGTGGCGAATATTCTCATAAGTAAGGTCGGTGACGCGCAGAATAGGTTTCTTCTTGATGGCCCATTTGGTTTTGTCGGTGTCGCCCGTATTGATAGTCCCCACCTTATAACCTCTTGCCTCATATTTACTGATAACGTCAGAATTGCTTATTTTTAATGGCTCCAAGTTGAAGGCACTGCGTATAATATCCAGGTAATGGCGCTTGTTATCCTTCAGGTCAGCATCTTTCTCGGCTGCTGCCCACATGCGGAAGATGTCATTTTCCTGCAAATCCCATACGTTGCTTTTCGTTAATGCCTTTAATGTTAGTGCTCTCTGCGACTTTTGTTTCATAATGTGTTTCTTCTACTTCTATTAATAAGGCACTGTAGTTGCCTTCTTAGTTGGCTGCAAAAGTAAGTACTTTAGAGTGAATGCACAAACTTTTCACTAAGATTTTTGGGCATGTCACTTAGTTTTTTTATTTTTGCAAATATGAAACCATTAGCTGAAAGAATGCGTCCGCGCACGCTCGACGATTATATCGGACAAGAGCATCTCGTAGGTAAGGGCGCTGTTTTGCGCAAGATGATAGACTCCGGACGTCTGTCGTCACTCATACTGTGGGGACCTCCCGGTGTGGGCAAGACCACGTTGGCCCAAATCATCGCCAACACGCTGAATACGCCTTTCTATACCTTGTCGGCAGTGACAAGCGGTGTAAAAGACGTGCGCGACGTGATACATCGTGCCGAGAGCGAACGATTCTTCAACTCTGCATCCCCCATTCTTTTCATTGATGAAATTCACCGGTTCAGCAAGTCACAGCAAGACTCATTGTTGGGTGCTGTAGAAAAAGGCACGGTGACCCTCATAGGAGCCACGACAGAGAACCCTTCGTTTGAGGTGATTCGCCCCCTACTCTCCCGCTGCCAGCTCTTTGTGCTCAAGAGCCTGAGTAAGGACAATCTCGAAACGTTGCTGCACAGAGCCATCACCAAGGACGTAGAACTGAGCAAACTACACATCACGGTGAAAGAAGACGGTGCCCTGTTGCGTTATAGCGGGGGCGACGCACGCAAGCTTCTGAATATTCTGGAACTTGTAACTGAAACATCGGGCGACAACGGGAATGTAGAAATAACCGACAAACTGGTTGAAAACCGCTTGCAACACAACGCCCTGGCCTACGACAAGCAGGGCGATATGCACTATGACATTATCTCTGCCTTCATCAAGAGCATAAGAGGTTCTGACCCTGATGCCGCCCTTTATTGGATGGCCAGAATGATAGAGGGTGGCGAAGACCCACAGTTTATAGCGCGACGGGTGGTCATCAGCGCTGCCGAAGATGTAGGGCTGGCCAACCCCAACGCCCTTTTGTTGGCCAATGCCGCTTTCGACGCAGTAATGAAGATAGGTTGGCCGGAGGGCAGAATACCCCTGGCCGAGGCTGTGGTATATCTGGCATCGAGCCCCAAGAGCAACTCTTCCTATCTGGCCATCAACGATGCACTGCAAAAGGTGAGGCAGACAGGCAACCAACCCGTCCCTCTGCCCTTGCGCAACGCACCTACCGCACTCATGTCAGAGTTGGGCTATCACGACGGCTATAAATATCCCCACGACTTTCCGGGTCACTTCACGCCTCAACAATATCTGCCAGACGCACTTAAGAACGAACGCTTCTGGCACATACAGCACTCACCTGCCGAGGAAAAGCTATACAGGCAGATGTTGCAGTGTTGGGGAAAACGCTATGAAGATTAAAATAACAAACAACCTATTTGCTTAACATAGAAGAAGCATTCGCTACATGAACATCGTTATCTTAGACGGCTATGCCGCCAATCCGGGCGACCTGAGCTGGGAGGCTTTCAAATCTCTGGGCTCTGTGACCTATTATGACCGTACACCACTTAATCTAGTGTCTGAGCGCATCGGCGACGCCGAGGTTATCATCATCAACAAAATAAAGGTTGACAAAAAACTGATGGACGAGCATCCCAAGCTGAAGTATATCGGCATACTGGCTACAGGCTACAACACGGTGGATGTCACGGCTGCCCACAAGAGAGGCATTACCGTAACCAACATACCGGCTTACAGCACCAATAGTGTGGCCCAAATGGTATTTGCCCATCTGCTTACAGCCACCAACCATGTGGAGCACTACACGCATGAGGCCAGACAGGGCAAGTGGAGCAGTTGCCCCGACTTTTGCTATTGGGACACTCCGCTGCCCGAACTCTATGGCAAGACATTCGCCATAGTGGGCTTCGGACACATCGGATCGCATGTGGCTCACATAGCACAGGCCTTCGGCATGAACGTCATCGCCGTGACTAGCAAGGAACAGCAAGCCCTGCCCGATGGCATCACAAAGGCTAGCATGGAGGAAGCACTCAGAAAGGCCGACGTGCTGTCGCTGCACTGTCCACTCACCGAGGCCAACCACCATCTCATCAACAGCCAGTCGCTGGCCATGATGCAGGCTCAAGCCATACTCATCAACACAGGTCGCGGACCTTTGGTAGACGAACACGCTGTAGCAAAGGCTCTTAGCAGTGGAAAACTGGGAGCTTATTGCGCTGACGTGATGGAAGAAGAGCCACCCTCGCAAGATAATCCTCTGCTGACAGCACCCCGCGCCTTCATCACGCCCCACATAGGTTGGGCCACGCACGAGGCTAGAGGCCGACTACTGGAAATAGCCTTTGACAATCTGAAGAGCTATGCGCAGGGTGAGCCCAAGAATGTTGTTTCATAAACGTGAAGGATAAAAAGAATGCATCATTTCACCACATCAGATCCCATGCTGATTCATAACATCCAACAACTGTTGGAGTTTCTGGGAACCTTTGCTTTTGCCATATCAGGAATAAGACATGCCGCAGCCAAGAAATTCGACTGGTTTGGCGGCTATGTGTGCGGATTCGTAGTGGCCATAGGAGGCGGAACCATCCGCGATGTTATGCTGGGTGTCACTCCTTTCTGGATGACCAGCATCATGTATGTAGCATGCACAGCTCTTGCCCTGTTCTTTATTCTTCTTTTCGGACAGATGCTTCGCAAGCTCGACAACGCCTGGTTTGCCTTCGACACGCTGGGTCTGGCACTCTTCACAATAGCCGGTATACAGAAGACCCTGGCCATGGGCCATCCCTTCTGGGTAGCCATCATCATGGGATGCATCACGGGTAGCGCGGGCGGTGTGTTGCGCGACGTGCTGCTGAACAACGTGCCCGTCATCTTTCATAAGGAAATTTACGCTATGGCAGCAGTCATCGGCGGACTCGTTTACTGGCTGTTTTATCACTTTAACGCTAACATCAACATGACGGTCATCTCCACCTTCGTGGTCATCATCCTCATTCGCTTCTTGGCTGTTAAATATCATCTGAGCCTGCCCACATTGAAAAGAGACGTGGGTGACGGCTGGAGATGAGAAAGTTTTTTTTTGCTATATATAATAAAGAATAACAGACTACGTTATAGAATTATATGAACACACAGACAGTAAAGGTACAATCCATACCTTACGTAGAAGGGAACACCGAGTATATAGCCGATGGTATGACGGGATTCGAAAGGAATGTAAAGCGATTAGGTGACATGTGCATAGCCGCAGTATGTCTCATCGTATTCTCTCCTCTTTTTCTTATCTGCTACATTCTGGTAAGGAGAGAAGACGGCGGACCTGCCATATTCAAGCAAGAAAGGATAGGAAGATTTGGACGACCTTTTTATATATACAAGTTCAGAAGCATGAGAGTAGATGCTGAGAAAGACGGACCGCAGCTTTATGGGCACGACAAAGACACCCGTCTGACGCACATCGGAAAGTTTCTGAGATTGCATCATCTAGACGAGCTGCCTCAGTTGTGGAACGTGTTCATAGGTGACATGGCTTTTATCGGACCGCGTCCGGAGCGGAAATACTACATAGACAAGATTATGGAGCACGACCCCAGATATGTTTATCTCTATCAGATACGCCCTGGAGTGACATCCTACGCCACGCTATATAATGGCTACACCGACACTATGGATAAGATGTTGCGCAGGCTTGAGCTAGACCTCTATTATCTGGAGCATCGTTCTTGGTGGTTGGATGCCAAGATCTTGTTCAAGACTTTCATCAATATTGTTTTTGGAAAGAAGTTCTAACGGTGTTAGAACTTCTTGAAATTCAGTCGTAAGCGACCCGATTTAAGGGTCATCTTACCACCATTCAGCGCATCTATATAAAAGCGTTCCTGGGTGTTGTTGATGCCGTACGGGCGTAGCTTCTCTACGTCGGTGACAACAGAGTCGCTCTTTTCACGGTCGTTTAGTCTACAATCATATAGCCTCAGAGAGTCGCCGTTATGCTCGTATCTGAATATAATATATTCGGTGAGAGCCGCCGATCGGGTGCTCACTTCGAGTATCTTACCTTGTACCGACCAGAATCTGCCCTCAGCCGATACATCTTTCACTCCTCCTGTTGCCAGTGTGTCAACCGACACCATGTGCCACATGCCGCCCAAGTTGCCCGCATCGTCGGTCTCAAGCGAACATGATGCCAGAGCAGAACCCAGAGCAACAGCGCACAGCATGGGCAGAGCTTTCTTTATGTATATTTTCTTCTTCATTCCGTCTATAAATTAAAAATGCCCTTCTTCATCAACGTGAGCTGCAAGCCATAATTGGGTCCGTTGAGAATAGCGCCAAAGTCCATTCCATACCCAACCTTTACACTACAGCCTTTCAACCACTTGTGCTGAGTGCCCCAAAAGTCATACTGTCCTTCAAGCAAAAAGCTCACGTTGTGATGCTTTTGTGTGTAAGGGGCTGCATACGTGCCCAAGCCCTCTTGCCATGTGCCCAACACACGATAATAGAAGTTTTCCATCGGCCTTCCATCTATGCCCAAGTGAAAGGCCATGAAGCGGTTATCCTCTACCTTGATGCTTCCATCGGTGTTATATATAGGTGAGCGATAGAGCGGATTGCCCATCACCTGCCCCCAATGTTGCCATCCGGGATAAATATAGTGGTTATAGAAGTTGTCCATGCCACTGATATGGCTGTCGGGTCTGCCTGCAGAGTGATCGTGATAGATAGGTCCACTCTGATACTTTGAATATATATACTCAAACAGAATGGTGTTTACGGCCCTGTCATACTTCATAGAAAACTCAGCTCCCAGCATCCAATCCTTAAAGTCATAAAGGAAGTATCGGCGCTTCTCCCTCACGTTCCAGTTGTCGCCCGTGCCATAGCCATCGTAGTCTAGCTGAAACATAGCCGAGTGATCCTCAAAGAACTTATCGGCATAAACGCTGAGGCGCCAGTCGTCGGCATCATAGTTTACGCGGGCCAGCCATGAGCCCAGCTGGTTGCCTTCCTCGTTCTGATATACGGTGCCCTGCTCGGGAGTATCGCTTCCACCGGGTATGAAAGCCTTCAGAAAGCTTTTCAAGCCAGTTGCATTCTTGGTAGCCACCATCACTCCGTCTCTCATCGAGTAAGAAGTACCGCCAAACTCGCACGCCATTTCTAGTCCTAGCTCCAGCGACCATGGACAGAACACATCCGCATTGCCTATCATCAGATAGCCAGCCTTGCTGTGGTAGAGTACGTCGTCGGCATATTTGCTTTGCTTCTGCGTGAAGTCATGCTGCCAGTTGTTATCCGTCATCTTGCCATAAGCTATATGACCCTTCAGATGCAGCCATCCGTTGGCAAAAGGCAACGTCCAATATTCAGGCAACGCCAGTCTCACCTGAGGCACGGGACGAGCATTCTTGCCAAGCGTCTGAGAGCCGGAGCTGAGCTGGTTGTTCTTCAGTTCCATAGGATATTCCTTAGCTCCTATGCTCAAGCTGCCATGGAGCCAACGCCCCTCTACGTAGGCCTGCTGCACAATCACGTGGCTCGTATAGTTTACAGGCAGGGCTACATCTACGCCATAGCCAAGCCCCCAATGTCTGCCGGCATCTGTATCCAAAGGCCTGATGGCACTCATCCGCAGATAACCGTTAGTCTCCTTCAGCGACGAAAGGCCATATTTATTGGCATTGAGCCATAAGGGAGTGTTGCCATGAGACACACTTCCCTGCATCTCCACGCCATACGTTATGTCATTCAAGGGCTTGAGAGAGTATTTGCTCTCTTCATCTTGCTCTTGCTGTGCCTGCAGTCGCACAGCCGCAGAAAGCATGAGCAGAACAACGAAAATGGTTCTCATTATATATACAAATTTAACATATAACGTAGCATACACTGTTTTATTGTAGGGAAATTCCCCCCTCATATAGGGAAAATCCTTTTCTAAAGTCACAAAATCTTCGTTTCTTTGCAACGTAAAACAATGAATAAGAACAAAAATTAAATCATACGATTATGAAAAAGTTTATCATTGCCTTAACAGCATTGCTCCTGATGACTGCATCGGTAAGGGCTATGAGCTATGAGCAAGCACGCAACCAGGCTCTGTTCTTAACAGACAAGATGGCTTACGAATTGAATCTTACAGAAGACCAATATGAAGCGGCCTATGAGATAAACTTAGACTACCTCATGGGAGTGAACAGCGTAGACGACCTCTACGGCATATACTGGCAGCAGCGCAATCTCGATTTGAGCTATATACTCCTAGACTGGCAGTATCGTAACTTCTGCGCAGCGACTTATTTCTATCGCCCCATCTACTGGGACGGTGGCTACTGGCACTTCGGCATCTACGCTCGCTATCCACACCGCGACTACTTCTACTTCGGGTGTCCTAACTTCTACGTGGTTTACCGCGGCGGACACTCCTGGAGAATGAACGGCGGACACTCCTGGTACAGAGACCGTTACGACTGGGGACGCCCAGCGCCAGGCGGCAGAAGTTATGGTATGCGCGACGGATGGCAGCGCGGCGACTACCGCAACGGCTTCAACAACAATCAGCGTACCAGCTTTGGCAACGGCGGACTGACACGCTCTCGCGGAGCATTCAACAGCAGCGCGCAAAACGCCACTTCCTTCGGCGCAGCATCCAGAAGCAACATTCAGAGCCAAGTGCCCAGAACTTTCAATCGCGGAAGCATAGGTCGTGAGAGCTCTACACGCACCACGGTGACACGGGGCAACAACAGAAGCACCGCAACCTTCGGAGGTTCACGTAGCGTGACCATCCCCGGCAATCAGTTCAACGGCACACAACGGTTCGACAACCGCACCTACTCTGCGCCTAACAGCACTTTCACCGCACCCAACCGCAACACGTTCAGCGCTCCCAGTCGCAGCTTCAGCGCCCCCAGCAGCAGCTTCGGCTCACCCTCATCAGGCAACAGGGGCGGCTTTGGAGGCGGCAGCAGCTCAGGCAGCCATTCATTTGGCGGACACAGATAAGCGCTCTATCTAAAAATAGGTATTAGAAGAAAGATAACAAAATTAGAGAGTTTAGAAAACTAGATGAGCGGGAGGCTAAGCTGAGAAACAACAGCAAGACCTCCCGCTTTTTTGTATCAGAGTCTTTGAAAAGACTGCTGAGCATCCGACAAGGCATGAAGAGCGAAACCATCATGCCTATTTTGCAACGTAAAATAGGCTCTTTTAACTCACAAAACAACTATTCTTACAACGCGAAAGAGCCTATTTTAGATAGGCATGCAATATTTTTTGCCAACTCGTTGAATGAGTGGTCATTACAAAAGCGTGCAGACAAAGCATCTGAATGATCAGGCCAGGAATGTGGAAGAGATTAAAATGTAAGCCCCGTTCAGTCTCTATTCACCATGAAACACAGATGAACACGATTGAAACATATTCATAAGCTATAAGCGAAAAGTTTTGATAACTTTGCAATCAGTGAACTAAAGACAGTATAATTGTTACCATGACCTACAAAAAAAGATTCTTATTGATATTCATCATGGCGATATGCCACATGATGCACATAGCAGCGGCACCGCAGTTCATCACCTTCAGCAAGGGCCAAGTGCTGCTCAATCCCACCAACAACGTGAATATCTGTCTGGACCCTAACGACTGTCCGGGCGTTGACTACGCTGTTAAAGCTCTGGAAACAGACTTCAAAACAGTGTGCGACGCCCGATGCAGAAAGACAGATGAGAAAGACGCACGCATCATCATCGGTACGTTAGGACACTCTGCTGCCATAGACAGAATGGTGAAAGATGGCAGGTTAAACGGCAAACTGCTCAAAGGCAAGTGGGAAAAATTTGTTATCACCACCCTAGGCGACCAGCTTGTCATTGCTGGCAGCGACCGAAGAGGAACCATATACGGCATTTACGAATTATCCCGACAGATGGGCATATCGCCTTGGCATTACTGGGCTGACGTTCCCACAGCGCATCATGACAGCATATATGCTCAAAGAGGACTTTACACAGACGGTGAACCGGCTGTTAAGTATCGTGGCATTTTCATTAACGACGAGGCGCCTTGTCTCACCACATGGGTGAAGAACACTTTCGGTACCAACTATGGCGGCCATCAGTTTTACGAGAAGGTGTTCGAACTGATACTCCGGTTGCGGGGCAATATGATGTGGCCGGCCATGTGGGGATGGTCTTTTTATGCTGACGACTCACTTAATGAGCAAACAGCCAACCACATGGGCATAGTGATCGGCACGTCACATCATGAGCCCATGGCACGCAACCATCAGGAGTGGGTAAGGCATAGGGCAGAGTTGGGCGCGTGGAATTACGTCACCAACAAGCACACCTTGCAGAGGTTCTTCACCCAAGGCATAGAGAGAATGAAAGGCACTGAGCAGATTGTTACCGTGGGTATGAGGGGCGACGGCGACGAGGCCATGAGCAAAGACGTGAACACTGAACTCTTGGAAAATATCATTGCCGACCAGCGTAAGATTATAGCCCGCGTCACAGGTAAGCCTGCCGAGGCTACGCCTCAATTGTGGGCATTATATAAAGAGGTGCTCGACTATTATGACAAGGGCATGAAGGCGCCAGACGACATAACTCTTATGCTGTGCGATGATAATTGGGGAGACATCAGGCGCGTGCCTACACTCAAAGCAAGACACAGAAAAGGCGGCTGGGGACTATACTATCATGTAGACTATGTGGGCGCCCCTCGCAACTCAAAGTTCATCAACGTAACACCTGTACAAAACATGTGGGAGCAACTGTCTCTTGCTTATCATTATGGCATAGACAGAATCTGGATGCTTAACGTTGGCGACATTAAGCCCATGGAGCTGCCCATAAGCATGTTCATGAAAATGGCGTGGAACCCTGACGAATATGGAGCAGACAGCATTACCCAGTATGTAGACGACTTCTGCCGAGAGCAGTTCGGTGACAAGCAGGCGCCTCTGGCTGCCCGACTGCTGAATCTTTGCTGTAAATATAACGGACGATGCACGCCCGAGATGTTAGACGCCAGCACGTATAACCTGGAAAACGGCGATTGGCTGCAGATTGTTAATGAGTATAACGAACTGGAGACGCAGGCTCTGAGACAATATTCGCAGCTCTGCAAGGAGCAGCGCGACGCTTATAATGAGTTGGTGCTCTTCCCTATCAGCGTGATGGCCAATCTTCACCGCATGTATTATGCCCAAGCCATGAACCATAAGTGCTATGCCGAAGGCAATCCCATGGCGGATGTTTGGGCCAAGAAATGCAAAGAGGCATTTAATAACGACTCCGTGCTGTGCGCAGATTACAACCATAATATAGCACAAGGCAAATGGAATGGCATCATGATTCAAAAGCATATAAGCTACACTTCATGGAACGATGACTTTGCCAAAGACACGTGCCCCACATGCTATGGGCAAGGCATGGCAGAACAGCTAGGGGGTGCAACCCTCAGAATGTGCAAGGGCAAAGTGGTGTTCGAGGCTCCGTTCTACTTCAGTCGGACTGATGGCAAAGGCACACAATGGACGCAAATAAACGACATGGGCAAATGGTATGGGGCCATGAGGCTGCTTCCTGACGGACAGTCAATAGACGGGGCATCGCTTACCTACCGTTTCACCACCGACAGTCTGACCAACACCATGATGGGTGATAGCTTGCCAGTCAAGGTTAGCGTCATCGTGAAGTCAACGCTCGACTTTCTCAACAAAGGTGCGTTCAGCTATACAGTGCAAGTAGATGAAGGAACACCTACAACGGTTTACTTCAACAAAAACTTAAACGAAAAACTGGAAAACATATATTCTGTTTATTATCCGACAGTAGCCAGGCGCGTGGTAAAGAATAATGTTATGGCTAGTCTGCGACACTCTGGCACGCACACCATTAGGATAACACCAAACGACCCTGCTATAGTGTTTGAGCGCATTGTGATTGAAGCAATAGATAGATAAAAACAATCGGCCCGACAACTAATTCACTAGCTGCCGGGCCGGAATGGCTAAGACTGATTGAGATTGTTCTTCGCTGAACTTGTTATCCTGAAACATCTTTCAGGTCGGTTCTATAAATTAAATTGTGACGAGTTCGGCAAGATTTTGTGTACCAAAACGTAAGTTGAAAAGGGATCGTAGCGGGCTACATAACCAATGACACCTGACGTTTTTGAAGCCAATAGATGCTGATAACGGCCTAAATTGACATACGCACCTTGCCTCTTTACCCCATTTACCTAATGTATAGAACCGGCCTTATTACCTTATTGAGCTTTCAGCCTATCAATGAATTTATGCGGAAGACGGGGCATGGCACCCTGTTGTGTGCAGACATAGGCACTCACTTCGACCGCCAACTTATGCGCTTCGGGTACCGACATGCCATTAAGAATGGCTGAAGCGAAAGTGCCGGTGAACGAATCGCCTGCCCCAACAGTGTCTGTAACTTCCACCTTTGGCGTTTCTTGGAACGACATGCAGCCAGGAGTGAACACGTAGCTGCCATTTACGCCACAGGTGAGCACCAGCATGTCAAGATTATACTTGCCCAGCAAGAGCCAGCACTTGTTGGAGATGTCGAGACCGGGATAGCCGTAGAGTCTGCCAAGCTGCACCAGCTCCTCATCGTTTATCTTCAGTATGTTGCACGCCTTTATAGACGACTGCAGTATGTCCTTGTCGTAGAAGTTCTGGCGCAGATTGATGTCGAAAATCTTCAAACTGCCCTTTGGCATGGCTTTGATAAACTTATGTATAGTAGAACGTGTCACTTCACTGCGCTGGGCCAACGATCCGAAGCACACACAACGACAGTCCTTGGCTATTGCCTCAATCTCCTTAGTGAAGGGCACATTATCCCACGCCACATTGGTCTTGATATCATAAGTAGGCACACCGTCGGCATCTAACTCTACCTGCACAGTTCCGGTAGGATAATCCACACGCGGAATGACGTGATTAAGATTCTTTTTGGTAAGCTCAGCTAATGTTTCATCACCCAAGGCATCATTACCCACGGCGCTTATGGCCAATGAATCCATTCCAAACTGTCCGGCATGAAAAGCGAAGTTAGCCGGTGCACCACCCAATTTTTTGCCCTCTGGAAGAACGTCCCAAAGAACTTCACCTAAACCTACTATGTATTTCATTTCTCGTTTTGTTTAAATTGTTCGTAATAATTTGGTTCGTTAGTCTTTTTGCATATTCACCATTCCATAGGCGATGAGGTAAATTACGCCTACAGCCATGACAGCCACAGCTCCCTGCTGGCCGAAAGCATCACTGCAAAAGCCCATAATCAACGGGAATACAGTGCCACCAAAGAGACCCATAATCATCAGTCCGCTCACAGCATTCTGCTTGTTGGGCATAGCCTGCAAAGCTCTCGACATGACAATGGAGAAGATATTGGAGTTGCCGAATCCCACCAGCGCTATGGCGATATAGAGCACGGTCTTTGTGGAGCCTGCAAACATGCCAATCATAGAGAGCACCATCATGCCCACGCTAATGAAGAAGAAGGTGCGATGACGCATGACTCTAAGCAGGAAAGAGCCTGAGAGGCATCCCAAGGTACGGAAGATAAAATAGAGTGAGGTGGCAAAAGCCGCATCGTTAAGCGACATGTGCAGACGCTCCTGCAGCAGTTTGGGCGCTGTGGTGTTTGTACCCACATCGATGCCCACGTGACACATTATGCCCAAAAAGCACAATAGCACGACAGGAGTGCCCAGCAATTGCAGGCAAGACTTAAATTGCTGCCAAACGCTCTCAACCTCATGCCCGGCTCCGTCTGTGGTTCCTGCATCAGCACCTGTCTCGGGTACAGGTGTTAAGGCCAGCAACAGGGCAGCCAACGCACCCACAACAAAGTAAATGGCAAAGAGCACTCGCCAGTCAAGGCCCAGCGTAGGAATAACCGAGGTGGCTCCCCACATGGCAAGATAAGGTGCCAGGAAAGAGGCTATGGCCTTAATAAACTGACCGAAGGTGAGCGTTGAGGCAAGATTGCGACCATTGACAAAGACAGACACCAGCGGGTTGAGTGACGTCTGCATCAGAGCATTACCAATGCCCAAGAGGCAAAATGAAACCACCATACCCGTAAAAGTCTCACCCAAAAGAGGGATTAAAAGTGAAAAGATGGTCACTATAAGTGAGAGCAACACCGTTTTCTTGCGTCCTATGCGGTTCATCAATATGCCTGTTGGCACAGAAAAAATAAGGAACCAGAAGAACACCAAAGATGGAAAAATATTGGCTGTTGCATCATTCAGATGCATGTCTTCCTTTACATAATTGGATGCTATGCCAACTAGGTCCACGAAGCCCATGGCAAAAAAGCAGAGCATGACAGGCACAATGGCCCATTTCTTATTTGTATCTCCCATAGTTTTATTTATTTGATTTTTTTACTTTACGGTCAGTAAAATGAAAGAGATTGAGTGCCTCGCAATAACACGAGTTTGTAAAATGATTGAAAATCATAATTGAATGTTTTTAGGATGTGTAATAAATGTTTTGAAGTCGCAGGTTCCATATAGAATGTTGCCCTTGACCAGGTTTCTGCTTGCAAAGTTAATGCACGCCACACTCATGATAAGTCATAATTCGTTCGCTGTAACATAAATTTGTTTCCGTGTATCAAATTTTGTATCTTTTGAACGATTTTTTGACTTTATCAGACTATGAATCATATCATGAATATAACGGTAAAACTGACAGACGCCCTATAGAAGCAACAAGACGAAGACTCAATAGCCTTCGCCTTAAGATGAGACTTATCAGAAAGGAGCGTCTGTCGGAGAGGGTGGCAAAGGATTGTCGCCATTCATTCGGCTGCCCAATATCTCGCCTTCACCGTCTTGCAGCGGCATCTGGAAGCTGTCGTCATCCAGATTACTGAAACGCGTATAGGCACCATTAAAGTTGAGCAGCACGTCGTCTGTGGCACCCTTACGGTGCTTGGCGATGATGATGAGAGCCTTGCCACGCAGGTCTTCGTTGTTAGGTCCGGCCGTAATCTTATAATATTCCGGACGGTGAACGAATATCACCATATCGGCATCCTGCTCTATGGCACCCGACTCACGCAGGTCGCTCAGCTGTGGCCGCTTGCCGTCAACGCCCTTCGAAGCGTCACGTTGCTCAACCGAACGGTTGAGCTGCGACAATGCTATGATGGGTATGTCGAGTTCCTTAGCCAAGCCCTTGAGCGAACGGCTGATGGTAGACACTTCTTCTTGTCGGCTTGTAAAACGCATGCCATTGGCATTCATCAGCTGCAAATAGTCTATCATGATGCACTGCACATGATGTTCTCTCACCAGTCGGCGCGCCTTGGTGCGCAGCTCAAACACAGAGAGGGCTGGTGTATCGTCTATATATATAGGTGCACCTGTAAGCTTGCGAAGGTTTTTGTCAAAGCGTTCCCACTCATCAGGAGCCAGCTGTCCGCTGAGCAACTTGTTGCCGGGAATCTCGCATACATTAGATATCAGTCGGTTAACCAACTGCACATTGCTCATCTCCAGCGAGAAGAAGCCCACTGGGCGCTGATAGTCAACGGCCATATTCTTAGCCACCGACAAGGCAAAGGAGGTCTTGCCCATGGCCGGACGTCCTGCAATGATAATCAAATCACTCTTCTGCCAGCCCGACGTAATTTTATCAAGGTCGTGGAATCCACTAGGCACACCCGTCAGCTCGCCCTTGTTTGAAGCTGCAGCCAGCAACTGCTTATTGGCCAAATCTATAATAGGGTCTATTTGGGTGAAGTCGTGTGCCATGTTCTTCTGCGACAGTTCGAAGAGCAAACCCTCAGCCTTCTGCATCAGCTCATCTACATCCACCGTCTCATCCATGGCTTCGGTTTCAATTACAGAAGCATAGTGGATGAGCTGTCGCGCCAAAAACTTCTGCTGAAGGATGCGGGCATGATACTCAATGTTGGCCGAAGAGGCCACGTGCGAGCTTATCTCTACGATATATCCTGCTCCACCCACCTCCTCAAAGGTGCCCTCATGCTTGAGCTGCTCGGTGACCGTCATAATGTCACACGGTTTCTGCTCCATGTTGAGGGTTTGTATGGCATGATATATCTTTTGGTTTCTAGGATCATAGAACGTCTCAGGACGAAGTATTTCCGAAACCACCGTAAAAGCGTCACGGTCTATTAACAGAGCGCCAAGCACTAGTTTTTCTATCTCTATGGCTTGGGGCTGCAAATGTCCGTATGTAATGTCAACGGGTGCCGACTGCCTTTTGCGCCCCTGACGTGAGTTATTTGACTCTGGCATAATGATTTTTTTGAATAAACAGTGCAAAGTTACAAAAATCTTGGTAAGCAGCATTTGGCAGATAAAAGTTTTTTTGTAATTTTGCCACTAATAGTATAAACAACAATAATCCTTTGCACTCTTATGATTACTTTTCCTTGTTGTAAGATAAACTTAGGCCTGAACGTCATCGCCAAGCGCAGTGATGGTTATCACGACATACAGACAGTGATGTACCCCATCGCACTGACCGACGCGCTTGAAATAAAGCGGATGAACGACAACTTTCCCTCTCCCACGCCCTGCGACCTGCTCGTCACGGGGTTGGCAACCACCTGCGAGCCACAAGACAACCTTGTGGTGAAAGCGTATAACCTGCTGAACGCACACTATAAGTTGCCCCGCATACACATTCATCTGTGCAAGCGTATACCCTCACAGGCTGGGTTGGGAGGCGGATCGGCTGATGGTGCCTATATGATAAGGTTGCTAGACGAGCGCTTCAGACTCAACATGGGCAACGCCGAAATGGAACATTATGCTGCGCTCCTAGGTTCCGACTGCCCTTTCTTCATCACAGCAGAGACAGCTTATGCCACAGGAAGAGGCGAGATATTGGAACCTGCCGACCAAGAGGCAGGCAACCTGAACGGATATTGGATAGCTCTGGTAAAACCCGATCTGGCCGTTAGCACTGCCCAAGCCTATGCCGCCATCACGCCCAAGGAGCCCCGAAAGAACTGCCGAATGGTGGTTAGACAGCCCATAGAGACGTGGAAAGACGACCTAAGCAACGATTTCGAAGAGCCAGTGTTCAATCTGCTACCCCAGCTAGCTAACATCAAAGAAAATCTATACGCCATGGGAGCTTGCTATGCGCAGATGTCGGGCAGCGGAAGTACTATATTCGGGATATTCAGAGAGAAACCGGCTGATGTAGAAACAACTTTTAACAACTGCTTTACCGCAGTATTGCCACTATAAACCTATGAGAGACAATCCCAATGAAATGCTGCCCCAAGTAGACTCAGAGGGGCACACACTGGGTCCGCTAAGCCGGGGCGAGGCCCACGGAGGCTCTATGAAGCTGCACCCCGTGGTGCACCTGCACGTGTTCAACAGCCGCGGTGAGCTCTATCTGCAGCACAGACCCATGTGGAAAAGCACGCAACCCGGAAAGTGGGACACAGCATGCGGTGGGCACATAGCCTATGGTGAGACCCCGGACGAGGCGCTCAAGCGCGAAGTGAGCGAGGAGCTGGGCATCACACAATATACCCCTCAGGTTGTGGCTCGTTATATATTCAACGGCAAGAAAGAGCGCGAGCTAGTTTATGTTAACAAAACCATCTACGACGGACCCATCTATCCCAGCACCGAAGAACTAGACGGAGGACGCTTCTTTACCCGAAAGGAGCTGTCGCAAAACATGGGTAAAGGCATTTTTACGCCCAACTTCGAGCAAGAATATGCCCGCTTCTTTGCACGCAAAGACGCCGACAGCCAAGACAGTGAAACCCGGCAAGACAACGACAAGAAACATTAACCAAAACGTAATTTTTGTATTTAAAATGAAAAAAGCACTTTTCTTATTATCATTCATGGCCTTGTTTTCTATCGGCACACGTGCCCAACTATTATATAAGGTGTGGGGCAACGGACTCGCATCCCCATCTTATATCGTAGGAACCTATCATCTGGCCAACACAGCCTTTATAGACAAAATTGCAGGAGCCAAGGATGCCATTATGAAGACCAGCCAGATTGTAGGGGAGTTGAAACTGGAAGACATGATGAACCCAGACTCGCTGGAGTGGATGAAGCAGGCAGCCACGATGGCAGCCGACAGCACTATCAAAGATGTTCTCACCCCTGCAGAGTATGCCAAACTAAATACCACACTCAAAGCAGCTTTAGGAGCCGACCTCACCAACCCCATGGTGATGCAGCAGATGGGACATCTCAACCCATTGTCGCTCACTATAGCACTCGAGATGACCCTCTTTATGCAGCGGCACATGGGCGAGTTTGACCCCACTAATCCCATGGACGCCTACTTCCAGAAGCAGGCACAAGCCAACAACGAGCCAACAGCCGGCCTGGAGACCGTGGCCGCGCAAACTCGCTTGCTTGTGTCATCCATGCCCATGAAGCAGCAAATACAACTGCTCATGTGCTTTCTTGACAACCAAGAGAAGTGGCTTATGCAAATGGAGAACATGCGCACAGCCTATTATGACCAGGATCTCGACAAGCTGAAGGCCATTCTTGACGACCAGCAGAGTGTGGCCTGTGCCAACTCGCCAGAGATGGATGAGAAGCTCATAACCAAGCGCAACAGTCGATGGCTCACACTCATGCCCGCCATTATGAATACCCGCCCCACCCTGTTTGTGGTTGGCGCGGGCCACTTGCCCGGCGAAAAAGGCGTACTGCAAGGACTGCGCAATTTGGGTTACACCGTTGAAGGTGTGAAGTAACTATTTTTGGAGTCACCACATTATTGAAAGTTATGAAGCGGCCACTTTTTTCCCCTGCATCAAATAAGGTGTAGTGGGCAGATAATAGCCATAAATCTGAGCATGACTTTTTATATAAGACTCGCCAATGACCAAGATCACATGCAAAGAGTCCGTCTCTGTGATATGTCCGCCATCCTCTTTTTTTGTCAAGAGGATGGCATGCTTCATCTCATGGGCAACAGCTCGTACATCATGTAGAGCCAATGCGGTAGCCGTGACTGTGTCATAGGGAAATCTGTTGCCCACGTTAAGATCCTCAAAAGTATGGCTTTTGCAAATATCATAGTAGATATCGAAATAGAAAAAGCCCAACAACGAGCAAACGAGAATAACAGAAGAGATGATTCGAAGGTGACGGCGATGACCTCTGATGGGCCAGTTTTTCTCAGTCAGGACAATAAAACTCATCATCACAGCGATGACAAACAGGCAGATAAGCCCACGTCCTTGCAGCAAGAAAGTCTTAACAAACTCTGTAGCTTCTCTGTAATTGGTTTCACCAAGAAGCACAAAAATCTGCGGAGAGAAGGTCTTGTGGAATACCAACCTGACAAATAAGTTGACACTAAACAGCGTAAGACCGATGGCATAAAAGAACATCTACACCCTTGTTTTATCGGAATAACAAACAATACACGCAAGGAGATAACTGATAGCTAAGGCTCTGGACAGATGGAGGAAGACCACAGTGTCCATCTAGTCTGGATACAGTAAGCCGGCAACCAGAAACTTAAGGGTGGAGAGTGAAATGAGCAAGAAGAAAGAGAACAAGAACGGCAATTCTTGCTCTACGGGACGAATGAGAAAAGAAACGATGCTTCTGAAAAATTCTGTTATATGCTTTGCTATAAGATCCTAATACCGCACCATTTCTAATTGATTATAGTGTTTCATTCTGAATAAGAAAATAACCTTCAGAACTTTTCAATGTTAAAATTCACTTCTTTAAGAGGTGCTACAAAGTTTCAACTTTTCTCCGAAACAAAATATAAAGGTAAGCATAAAGAAGGAGAGACTTGCATCATTCAAAGACATTATATTAATCATCAGCCGTTAATGATGTAATAATAGGTTATCATAAAAAAGCCATATACAACTGTTAATTGCCAGATAGTATAGATTGAGTAACAATTGCGCTAAAAAGCAAAAAAGCTGGGCTCTAAGAGAAGAGCCCAGACTTAATATCACTGCGGCCGCCCGCAATGAAAACTAAATAGCTTATTTGTTGTGATGATACTTTAGCACAATGCCCAGACAGATGACTTTATTTCTGCATATCATAGACAATCTGCATGAGCTGCTTGCCCAGGTTGTCGGCCTCCTCCATGGTATGAGCCTCGCTATACACACGAATAATTGGTTCGGTGTTAGACTTGCGAAGGTGCACCCAACGGTCGGCAAAGTCGAGCTTTACACCATCAATATCAGTAACCTTCACGCCATCAGCATGACCATATTGCTCCTTCACCTTAGCCAGGATAGCATCTACATCCGTATCTGGTGTCAGGTCTATACGATTCTTGGCAATGTAGTAATTAGGGAATGTCTTTCGCAACTCAGAGGCTTTTAATCCTTTTTCAGCCATAGAGCTGAGGAAGAGAGCAATGCCTACCAATGCATCGCGACCGTAATGACTCTCGGGATATATCACTCCGCCATTGCCTTCACCACCAATAACGGCTCCCACTTCTTTCATCTTTGTGGTTACATTTACTTCACCTACAGCAGCGGCATAATATTTGCAGCCATGCTTCTCCGTTACATCACGGAGGGCACGTGTTGAGCTGAGATTAGAAACCGTCGGACCTTGCTTATGATCGAGCACATAATCGGCCACTGTTACCAGCGTATATTCCTCTCCATACATCTTTCCGTCTTCCTGAATAAAGGCAAGTCTGTCTACATCAGGGTCTACAACGATGCCTAAATCATAGCCGCCCTTGGCTACTTCAGACATAATTCCACCAAGATTCTTCTCCAAAGGCTCTGGGTTATGAGCAAAATCACCGTTTGCCGTGCCGTTTAAGAAATGGTATTCTACGCCCAATGCCTTGAGAAGTTGAGGAAGGATGATGCCACCAACAGAGTTGATGGAATCTACACACACCTTGAAATGTGCTTTGCGAATAGCCTCTTTGTCAACCAAGCTGAGGGCTAAGACGCTGTCAATATGCCGCTGATTGAAGCTGTCGTCATCTGTATACGAACCCAGATCGTCTACTTCTGCATATTCAAAATCTTCTGCTTCAGCTATTTTAAGCACCTCGTTGCCATCGTCCTTGGTCAAGAATTCACCCTGCTCATTAAGCAGTTTCAGCGCATTCCAATGACGAGGGTTATGCGATGCTGTGATGATGATGCCTCCGGCAGCACCACTCATGCGAACGGCAAGCTCGGTGGTGGGAGTCGTGGCTAATCCAATGTTGACAACATCATAGCCCATACCCATCAGAGTACCGCATACAACATTCTTCACCATAAGTCCGGAGATGCGCGCATCGCGACCAACTACGATCTTATTTGAACTGGAATGTCCGCTTCTGCGAATGAATGTTGCATAGGCTGAAGTGAACTTTACAATGTCAAGTGGGTTTAGTGTATCGCCTACTTTTCCACCTATAGTACCCCGGATACCGGAGATAGATTTAATTAAAGTCATATTACAATATTATAATACTTAAATGCTGTTATCTTCCTCTTTGAAAAGTCAGAACATATAAACATGGATAGACGCTGGCTGAAGCCTGCAATGTGCCCTGTGCTGATGGCACGATGAGCTTTACTTTAGCTATCTTGTCTGACTCAAGTTTCGGTCTACCAATATTGACATAAGTAAAAGGCACAAGCCAACCTGACGGCACAGATGTGCTGCTGTTAACAAGATACATCACGCTAGAGCCAGTGTCAAAGGATGCCGTGAATGTTCCGCTGGTGTTGCGAACCGACATCTTGTCTACCATCGCCGCATAATAGAGGTTGTTGTTAGAATATTGCAGAGAGTCAGTAAGGAGGTTGTACTCATCAAAACGACATAGCACATTGACCGTCTCACCATCTTTTATTTTGCTTCCGCAGCCCTTATCTATAATCTGCATATATACTCCCGTTGTGGGAAACAGCACATATTCGTTCTGCGAGACATCCGTTGTTGAGTCTTGGGCATAGAACTGGCTTTCGCTGATAACCTTGATTTTGTTTTTCTGGATGAATGCGTTTATAGCGGCAGTTTCGCGTTTCTTCTGGTCAGCATAAGTCTCGCCGTCGTTGCAGGCCGCTAACATCATGACACCTATGAGCAGAAGAAATAATACTGAAATCTTTTTCATATCAAAACTATTTGTTCAAGTTGCAAAGTTACTAAAAACTTAAGATTTGGCATTACCGAAAGTAGTGTTTTATGATTTTTTTAGTACTTATGCTTCAGAAAGTTCATCTTTGTAGGCCAGAATAGCCCGCAGGGCTATCTGTTCAGCCTCTGCAATGTTACTGTTGAGCAACTTTCCGCCTGCGGCATCGGCATGTCCTCCCCCATTAAAGAACTCTGTAGCCATCTTCTGACAATGAAATCCGCAACTCGAACGAAGGCTCACAAGAATGCGGCCATCCACTTCGGTGTCCTCACGAAAAGCAATAGACAACTTATGCCCCTTCATCTTGAGCGGGTCGTTGACGAGTCCCTCAAGGTCGCCCTTTTGGAAATGGAATTTTGTCATATCAGCTCGCGTAACAGAATAATAACTTGCATGAAGTTGTTTTATCACATTAAGCTTCTTAAAGATGATATATGACCTGAGACGGAGACAGTCTTCGGTGTAATTATGGAACACCTTGTTATATATAAGATCCTTATCGATGCCTTTTACCAATAATTGTGAGATGATGAAAAATATTTCGGGACGGGTGCTGTTGTAGGTAAAGCCTCCTGTGTCGGTCATCATACCGCAGTAAAGACACTGCGCCGCGGCTTGGGAAATCTTGTCATATCCGCCCAACTGCCATATAATGGAAAAGATAATTTCACACGTACTGCTCAGTTCAGGGCGTGAAACGACCAACGATGCATTGACTTGGGGATACAAATGATGGTCTATTATGACTAGAGTGGCCTTACATGAGTCTATTACCGGCTGCAAATCTTCCGTCCGCGACGTTGTATTGAAGTCTAAACAAAAAACAGTATCAGCCTTATTGAATGCTTGTTGTACATCATCGGGCTTTTTATCAAACCGCTTAACAGCGTCAGCGCCCGGCAGCCACTGCAAGAACATGGGAAAAGCATCAGGCATCACAACTGTTACCTGCTTGCCAAGTGAAGTGAGATAAGAGGCCCACCCTAGACTTGAGCCCATAGCATCACCGTCGGGTGACTTATGTGCGCAAATAACAATACGTGATGAGTTAGTAAGAATATGTTGTAACGCGGTTTGTTCTTCTTGACGAAGGATGTTTATTTCCATTAATTGCAAAGACGAAAAAGGCGTTCTCCTCTCATAAATGAGAGAAAAACACTTATAATAAAATATTAGAACAATTTGTCAGGATATACTCCTGCATCTATAAGTTTCTGTATTTTAGTCACTACGCCGGGACGGTCGGCAGAGTAAGTTACTCCAAACCACTTGCTTGTAGTGTCGAGCACCCTTACAGAAGCCGTGCCATCGTTGATAAGCTTATTGACCATCAGAGGTATGAAGTACTCTGCCTTAGGATTAGCCTTAGTAGATGGTGCAGCAAGGAATTCTTTGAAATAATCCTCCGAATATTTGAAATAGTCTGGCGTAAAGCCCCATACATTCATGCTTACAGGGGTGTTATCAGCCACCGACACCCATTCGTCGCCATCCTTATACTGTACAACGCCATCGTTGCGCTTTATCTCAGTGCGCTCCACAACAGTAGTAAGATTGCCATCAGCATCTGTTGAGCAAATACCACGGCTCACAGTGCCATTCTCAGACAACGTATTGCCTACTCTGAAGCCCACCATGGCGTAATGATTCTTGCTGCCTTCTGGCAGTTCGGATAAATATTTTCCAATCACCATGAAGCAGTCACGATTATAGAAATCGTCACAGTTTATCACGCAGAATGGCTCACGAATGACATCCTTGGCCATCAGAACAGCATGGTTGGTACCCCACGGTTTTGTCCTACCTTCTGGTACTGTAAATCCTTCGGGCAACTTATCAAGACTCTGGAAGCAAAGTTCTACAGGAATATGGCCCTCATATTTAGAGAGCACCTGTGCCCTAAATTGTTCCTCGAAATCTTTGCGAATAACAAAAACAATCTTTCCGAATCCGGCTTTGATGGCATCATAGATGCTATAATCCATGATAGTCTCACCATGAGGGCCTAGGCCGTCAAGTTGTTTTAAGCCACCGTAGCGGCTTCCCATACCTGCTGCAAGCAGCAATAATGTTGGTTTCATAAGTTCAATTGGATAATTTAATATTGCTGCAAAGATACATATTTTTTGTATAAAGGCATAGCCTTGATGCTTAAAATATGCCAACAAAAAGCCTTTATGGGATATTTTTATCCGCCGTTTACTACCTGTTGGGCAAAAAACGGCGGAAAAAAGACCATCAAACGTCATATAGCCTAAGGCTTAGGCTGTGAGATTGTCGAGGAACAAAAGCAGGCGATTGGTTACATTCACATCACTCACACCGGAGTCGAAGTCCAAACTGAGCAGATTGAGTCCGGGATATTGCCTATGAAGTGCCTTCTCTATGCCCTTTGAAACAATGTGATTGGCAATACAGCCAAAAGGTTGCAAGCTCACTACATTCTTTATGCCGTCGTGCACAAACTCGGCTATGTCTGCCGGAAGGAGCCATCCTTCGCCAAACTGCGCGGCTAGAGACACTATGCCCTTGGCGCCCTTGGCCTCTTCGTAAATATCGGTGAACGGGCGGAAATAGCGGAAGGCTCTGCAAGCCTTGTTCATCTTTTTCTGCCTTCGGGCAATGAACTGATATAAAATCTTCACCATAAAGTCGGGCACATTGCTCTCTTTCAAGCATAAGTCTTTTTGTACCTGAACGTTCACAAACTCTTGCAGGAAGAATGGCGAAATCAATGGTGGAACCACTTCTATGCCCCTTGAGATAAGCTTGTCCTCCAGATACTGATGTGAGAAGGGGTTAAACTTCAGGAATATCTCACCTACAATTCCCACCTTGGGGCAATCTTTGTCATGGATAATGCCATCAAATTCGCGAGCTGCCTGCCCTGCCAGCTTCACCAGTCCCTGTGCGTCGTTTGCCAAGATGCATTTACTGGCCAAACCTAAATACTTTTCTTTGAGCTTATGAGCGCTTCCCGGCTCATTCTCACGTACCACTGAGGCATAAAACAACTTGGCTATCACGTCGCTGAACAAAAGCGTATTTGTAGTGACGGATGCCAGCTTAAGCCAAGGAAACTCGAAGCCGTCTTGTTCGTTTTCCTCGCCATTGGTGGTCACGCCCAGGGTTATCAAAGGCACTTTCTCAAAGCCATTGGCTATCATCGCCCGCTTGATAAGTGCCGTATAGTTGGTGGCACGGCATTGCCCACCCGTTTGCGTCATCACAAGGGCTATCTTGTCAGGATCGTATTTGCCTGACTGAAGAGCCTTAACCATATCTCCCACTATGAGCGTGGCAGGATAGCACACCTCATTATTTGCATACTGCAAGCCCTTCTGTGCCGAAACGCTGTCGCTTGGAGGTAAAATTTCTACTTCATAGCCGGCGAGGTGAAGCAACGCAGGCAGCAAGGGTGAAAGAAAATCGGTAAAGAATGGTGCCAATATCTTCCGCTTCCGGTCTTCCTTGCGGAACACTTTTGTTGTAACGATAGGTTGGCTCTCACCCCGTATCGACTTATATTTCAGACTTTCTATCAGACTTCTTACCCTGAGCTTCAGAGAGCCTATGTTCGACACATCGTCTATCTTAAGCAACGTGAAAGGCTTCCCATGCCTGCGCATCACATCTCTCACCTCATCTTGCACAAATGCGTCTGGCCCGCATCCAAAGCTTGTCATCTCCACAAAATGCACATCATCGCCTTGCTCTGCAGCCCATTCAGCCGCCTTTAAGATGCGATTGGTGTAAGCCCATTGCTTAACCAGATAACTGTCGCCTAAATTTTGGTTGTCGTCATTGCGCACAATGTCATCGCTTATCACATTCACGCCGAGCGAGGCTATCATTTCTGAAAGCTTGTGCTGTATAAGCGGGTCTGCGTGATAGGGGCGACCGGCAAGCAAGATGGTTATTTTTCCTTGCTTGCGACTTTCTTCAAGAATACTCAAATTCTTATGCTTAATGGCTACCTCATATACCTTCTGCTCGCCCAAAGCCTGAAACAAAGCTTTACGCGTGTCATCCTTCCCAATGTGCAAGGTGGCGCAATAACGTGTCAGTTGCTTTAGCAACAGCTTGATATTGCTGAAATTAATGACGGGCGAGTGCAGCTGGACATGCAGCTTCATAGAACTGTTAATGACATCTGCATAAGCCGACACAATAGGACAATTAAAGCTATTGTCCGTAAGTTCGTCTTCCTTATTTTCGTATATTACATAAGGGAAGAATATGATAGGCGCTAAAGGATAACGCTCTTCATGTTCAATTTTGCTCAGGCGACTGTCCAACTCGGCTATATGCGAGTGTACGAGCTTTGCCGGGAAGCATATATTATCACTCATAACAGATTGCAAGGCACCCTCATACTTCACAAAAGTAGACGGGCCTGACAGGATGACCTTGAAGCCTAATGCATCGAAGAAAGTATACCAGAACGGAAAATCCTCGTACATACCCAGCACGCGTGGCAGGCCAATGACTCCTCTGTATGTCTTATCATCATCCTTGCCATTTTCGAGGTTTTCTTCAGCTCGGCCAAACAGCAGTTTATATTTGTAAGGATAAACATCCTCTCCGGTTACTGATGTATCGGCATGATTATTAAACACACGCTCACACTTATTACCTGAATAGAATTTGTTTCCTCCCTCAAAGTTATACCTGCTCACAAAGCACCGGTTCTCACAGCCTTTACACTGCATCTGCCGTGTAGTATAATTGGCTCCGGCCAACAATGTGGCAATATTTTTATAAGAAGCAGGGGCCTTTTCCTTATTCTGCCCATACATTTTCATGGCATGTAGAGCGCATCCGTAAGCTCCCATCATCTCCGGCATGTTGCTGCGAGCCACTTCCTTGCCTGACAGAAGCTCGAAAGCACGCACCACGGCATCGTTACGCATTGTGCCACCCTGCACAACAATATGGTCGCCAAGACTGTCATTACCTCTCAGCTTGAGCACCTTGTAAAGACAATTTTTGACAACCGAATAGCTCAAGCCCGCACTGATGTCTGCCACCGTAGCCCCTTCGCGCATCACCTGTTTCACCTTAGAATTCATAAACACTGTGCAGCGGGTACCCAAGTCGCTTGGTGCGGGTGCCGTACAAGCTAGATTGGCGAAGTCGCTAATGTCATAATCAAGGTTGTTGGCAAATGTCTGCAAGAAGGTTCCACAGCCTGACGAACAGGCCTCATTCAGCTCCATACGCACGATAGCGCCATTTTCAACAAAGGTGGCCTTCATGTCCTGACCACCAATATCCAGGATGAAAGACACATTAGGTACCAGCTTCTCTGCCGCCATGTAATGAGCCATTGTCTCAATGATACCCTCATCAAGATTAAACGCCGTACGTATAAGATCCTCGCCATAGCCCGTTGAACTGCTGCCCAAAAACTGTAAGGTGGTATGGTTTTGCTTAGCCAGCTCATCCAGCTTGGTCAGACCATTTCTCACGGCTTGAATTGGGTTGCCTATATTTGGTGCATAATAAGAATACACTACTGTGCCGTCTGCCCGCATGGCGATAATCTTAGTGGTGGTAGATCCGGAATCTATTCCGAGAAAGAGATTTTCTACACCTGGGTGCAGGGAATCTGAGGGCACGGCAAACTGTTCCTTATGCCTTTTCCACTCTTCGTGCTCTGCAGCCGAAGCGAAGAGCGGCTTCAAATCGCTCTTTTGGGTTAACTGTATATCCTTGCTCAAACGACCCAACAACACAGAAACACGAGTAACCTCAGCACTCTTGCCGGCTAAGTTTTCATCTGCACGAATGGCACAGCCCATAGCAGGAATCAAATTACTATGTTTTGAGACAATGAAATCATTGCTTTTGAGCTTCAAAAAGGCCATAAATGCATTGCGTAATGCGGGTAAGAAAGTAAGCGGTCCGCCGCAGAGCAAAATAGGAGGTTCATAATCGCATCCATGCGACAGGGTTGTAACAGTTTGAACAGCCACAGAGTGGAAGATGCTGGCAGCAATGTCAGCCTCGGGTATATTGCGTGCCATGAGGTTCTGCACATCAGTCTTGGCAAAGACACCGCATCGTGCCGCCATTGGATAGACGTGTGATGCTTTCAATGCCAAATCATTCATCTGCTGATTGTCTATACCCATCAACACAGCCATCTGGTCGAGGAAAGCTCCGGTGCCACCGGCACAGTTGCCATTCATGCGCAGTTCCATGCCTTGCTTGTTGAAGAACACCACCTTGGCATCCTCTCCACCAATGTCTATAAGCGCTTTTGCTTCCGGATGAACATGCTTGGCATAAACCGTAGCAGCAACCACTTCCTGCACAAATTCAGCCTTGAGCTGTTCGGCTGTGGCCATTCCCACGGATCCCGTCACGCAAATGACGGCCTCTTTGTCACCAAACTGATGCTGAATCTCCTGCAAGTAGTTTGTCACCAACTGCCCTACTTTGGCATGATGTCTGGCATATTTCGAATAGACGAGTTTGTCGTTATCATCCAAAACGGCTATTTTTGCCGTCGTAGAACCTACATCCAATCCTATTCTTAGCATTTCCTTACCAACCTCAATTTTTATTTCTATGCAAAGGTAAGCCTTTTTTATGAGTGTAAAAAAAGATTTTTGTATTTTTTCTTACCTTTTATTAAATAATGATGTTTTAAGACAACTAGGATTGATAAACTGACACGAGCCGACTTCTTCGTGTTACGAGATGACAAGAAAGAACCTATCGCAAGCAGCTTTCCCTGTGACTGGCGTTTAGTCTGAACAACATCTCAAATTGAGGTCAGCACCAATGTCTAATACGGCAAAACATCCGACTTTTCTATAAAATATCTTTCAAATGATACTATGATATTAAAATAACCTTAAAATGGGGCATTTTTTGCTCAAAAAATTTGGTGTGTCCGTACACAATGCCTACCTTTGCATCGTCAAAAGGTTAATAGATTGTTTAGGTTAGTAGTAATAGATTTAGGTTTTTAGTTATTAGGTAAAGATTGTTTCATAAGGTATTAGAGTTAAGGTAAATTTCAAAGATTGTTCAGGTGACGAACAAGAAGATTTAAAAGGCATTGCACCGTGAGGTGCGAGCCTCTCGAATCGGACGGGATAACCATCCGATTTTTTTGTGTCTATATCTTTCCGCATCATTCATCACTACGTATATAACCAACAACAGCCCCCCTCCGACACAAACGGAGAAGGCTGTCATCACTTATATCAATGCCAAGAAAGACGTTATGCCTTCAGGCTGTTTCTATACCAATCGTATAGCATCTGAACACCATCTTCTATTTCTACCTTATGCGTCCAACCCAGATGATGAAGCTTGCTCACATCTATGAGTTTACGAGGCGTGCCATTGGGCTTGCTCGCATCCCACATCACTTCACCTGTAAAGCCCACAGCATCAACTACGAGCTGAGCCAAAGACTTGATGGTAAGCTCTTTGCCAGTGCCAACGTTGATGTGGCAGTTGCGTATTTCTCCCAAGCTGGGGATGGCGCCTCCCCTACCCTCTGAATTATTTCTGTTCACGGCGCCGTCTGTCTTTACGCCATAGAAGACACTGGAATATTTCTCTATGCCGATGATGTCCTTGAAGTCTACATTCAAGAGGATATATACTGAGGCATCAGCCATGTCCTCACTCCAGAGAAATTCCCTCAACGGGCTGCCGTCGCCCCACAACGTCACCTTATTGTTCTCAATTCCATAGAAAGCCAAAGCCTTGAGTATACGGTCGCGTGAATCTTGGCCGGTAACATTGCCATCACCTATGAGATCCTGCAACTTAGCGGGTGGATTAATCGGACGCTTGTTCATATCCACACTTATGGCATCCCAATCGCCGTCATGTATGAGCTTTGCCAAGTATATCTTGCGCATCATAGCCGGCAAAACATGACTGTTCTCCAGATGAAAATTGTCGTTAGGGCCATAGAGGTTGGTGGGCATTACAGCAATGTAATTGGTTCCGTACTGCAAGTTATAGCTCTCGCACATTTTCAGTCCGGCTATTTTCGCGATAGCATATTCCTCATTGGTATACTCCAAAGGCGATGTCAGCAAAGCATCTTCCTTCATGGGCTGGGGAGCATTCTTAGGATAAATACATGTAGAACCAAGAAAGAGCAACTTCTTGACATGATGCTTATAAGCTTGTTCAATGACGTTGCATTGTATCTTCATGTTCTGCATGATAAAGTCGGCACGATAGAGTGAGTTGGCCATGATGCCGCCAACGAAAGCTGCAGCCAGCACCACCGCATCGGGTTGCTGTTCATCAAAGAAGCGCTTAACAGCCAATTGGTCGGTGAGGTCAAGCTCCTGATGCGTCCTTCCTATAAGGTTATGATACCCTCTTTTCCACAAGTTATTCCATATAGCAGAGCCCACCAGTCCGTGATGACCTGCCACATATATCTTACTTTCTTTGCTTAAAGCCATGATAATGATTGTTATTCGGGCAATTGTGCCTTCAGATATAGTTTACGAACGAACTTCATGTCATGCTCTACCATAATTTTTACGAGCTCTTCGAATGAAGTTTTACGTGGATTCCATCCCAACTGATTCTTCGCCTTAGTAGGATCGCCAAGCAGCTGCTCTACTTCAGCAGGACGGAAATACTTAGGATCAACCTCTACAAGCACCTTGCCCGTCTTCTTGTCGATGCCTTTTTCATCCAATCCCTCCCCCTGCCACTCAAGTTCTATGCCCGCATGGTGGAAAGCAAGTGTACAGAAATCACGCACCGTATGGTATTCTCCAGTGGCAATCACGAAATCGTCCGGGGTGGGCTGTTGCAGAATGAGCCACATACATTCTACGTAATCCTTGGCATAACCCCAGTCGCGCAACGCGTTAAGATTGCCCAAGTAGAGCTTATCCTGATAACCCTGCACAATACGGCAGGCAGCAAGAGTAATCTTACGTGTAACAAAGTTCTCACCTCTACGCTCACTCTCATGATTAAAGAGAATACCATTGCAGCAATACATGCCGTAACTCTCGCGATAGTTCTTCATAATCCAGAAGCCATAGAGCTTGGCAACAGAATAGGGTGAACGAGGATAGAAAGGTGTGGTCTCACGTTGAGGCACCTCTTGCACCTTTCCAAAGAGTTCTGAAGTAGATGCCTGATAAATACGGCAACTCTTGTCCAGCCCGCAAATACGCACAGCCTCCAGCAGCCTAAGCACGCCTACAGCATCGGTGTCGGCCGTATACTCCGGAACGTCAAAGCTCACCTTGACGTGGCTTTGTGCCGCCAAATTGTATATTTCAGTTGGTTTCACCTCACCGATAATACGTATGAGCGATGAAGAGTCGGTCATGTCAGCCCAGTGAAGGTTAACCAATCGCTGCTTCTTCATGTCTCTCACCCATTCGTCAAGATAGAGATGCTCTATCCTACCCGTATTAAACGATGAGCTGCGACGCAGCAATCCATGTACCTCATAACCCTTGTTAATTAGGAATTCAGCCAGATAAGAGCCATCCTGTCCGGTAATTCCTGTTATCAGCGCTACTTTTCTTTCCATATTGTCCTTTTACTTAATACAGTTGCAAAGGTAGCACTTTCTTTACAATTCATGAAGAAAGTGAGCTAATAATTATATTATAATAACAAGGCAATCGATAAAGCAGAGCTAAAAAAAAGGCGGCCTCTTACGAGAACCGCCCTAATGAAAGGAGGAGTGGTACCTCTTGGAGTTGAACCAAGGACACATGGATTTTCAGTCCATTGCTCTACCACCTGAGCTAAGGCACCATTTTGTTGTGCAACATTGTTTTGTTTGCGGGTGCAAAGGTAGGCAATTCTTTTTGCACCCGCAAATTTTTTCCAAGTTTTTTTTCAATTATTTTTGAGCCGTCCAGCCTTGCGCCTTCAGTTCAAACTCGCTACCATCCCTAGTAATCAGCGCATTACCCAGTTCTGGCTTGGTTATATAACCTATCTGTTTTACGTCAGAAATATTTTCTATTTTTTCATGATCACCTATCGGAACAGTGAAGAGCAACTCATAATCCTCGCCTCCGTTCATGGCAGCAGTAGTGAGATTCATGTTAAATTCCTCACATGTTGTAGCCGTCTGATAGTCTATGGGTATGTTTTTTTCATATATTCTACATCCACAATGACTTCTTTTGGCTATATGCAAGAGCTCGCTACTCAGTCCGTCAGAAATATCAATCATAGCCGTAGGCCTTATTCCGGCCTGCCTCAACGCGGCAATAACGTCTCCGCGTGCCTCCGGCTTGAGCTGTCGATCTATCAGATATTCCTTTCCGGCAAAGTCAGGTTCAAAATTTTGCAAAGCATCCAAAGCCTGCTTATCTCCCTTCTTGCGGGCCTCATCCACCTGCTGATAATAAACCGTCTTCTCACGTTCCAATATCTGCAAGCCCATGTAAGCTGCTCCCAGGTCGCCCGTCACACACACCAAATCGGTTTCATTGGCACCATGACGATAAACCACTTGGTCTTTCTCTGCCTCACCTATACACGTTATACAGATGCTCACGCCCGTATAAGAAGATGTGGTGTCACCGCCTACAATGTCTACTCCCCACTTGGCGCAGGCCATACGCAATCCATCGTAGAAAGCATCCAAATCTTCTATCTTAAGTCTGCGACCTATGCCCAACGCCACTGTGAGCTGTTTAGGATCGCCATTCATGGCAAACACATTACTCATGCTAGCCATGGCTACCTTATAGCCCAAGTGTTGCAGGTCTATATAAGTAAGGTCGAAGTGGACGCCCTCCATAAACATATTGGTAGACACAAGCACCTGCTTGTCAGGATAAGACAGCACGGCACAGTCATCGCCAATACCATAGAGCGTTGAGGGGTTCTGGTCCTTAATGTCTTTCGTGAGTCTGTCTATAAGGGCAAACTCACCTATCTTAGCAATTTCAGGCATACTTACTTGCTCCTTCTGATCATCTCACGCATAATCTCAGTCATCTTGGGCTGAGCATTATTGGCTGCCACCTGTACTTCCTCGTGGCTCACAGCCACCGGTACATCAAAGCCGCCCAAGTCTGTTATGATACTGATGCCAAATACCTTGATGCCACAATGATGGGCTACAATCACCTCAGGCACGGTGCTCATGCCTACAGCATCAGCGCCAAAGCCGCGATACATGCGGTATTCGGCAGGCGTTTCAAACGTCGGTCCCTGCACGCCTATGTACACACCATGTTTCACTTCGATGCCCTTCTCGCTTGCAATGCTGTCAGCAAGTGCTATCAGCTCATGGTCATAAGTCTCATGCATATCAGGGAAGCGAGGTCCGGTTGGGAAGTTCTTGCCTCTCAACGGATGCTCCGGGAAGAAGTTGATGTGGTCGTCTATAATCATCAGATCGCCTATCTTAAACGAAGGATTCATACCTCCAGAGGCGTTGCTCACAAAGAGCGTCTTGATACCCAGCTCATACATTACTCTGATAGGGAACGTCACTTCCTTCATGTTGTAGCCTTCGTAGAAATGGAAGCGTCCCTCCATAGCCATAATATCCTTGCCACCGAGCTTTCCGAATATCAGTTTCCCGGCATGTCCCTCCACTGTGGAGACGGGGAAATTGGGTATATCCTTATATGCAAACTCGTAAGACTCAGTTATTTCTGAAGCTAATTGTCCTAGTCCGGTGCCCAGAATGATGGCTGTTGTCGGACTTGTGCTCATCCTTGCTTTTAACCAAGAGGCTGTTTCTTGAATTTTTTCGTACATAACTTATTATTTTATTATCAAACTTTTCTTTCTCTCCTAACATGAAGGCAACCTTGATGGGCAGCACAAAGATATTATCCCGCACCTCATCCGACAGGCCTTCGACGTTTTCAAGTCTTGCCGCGTCCTTTTCTGTTGTTATAATCATCTTGGGCGATGGCATACTCTCAAAGAGGTTATTTATCTTTTCCACATCTTTCTGTCTGAAACGATGATGGTCGCCAAAAGCCATTTGCTCTATGTCTTTCACCTTAGGTGTCAGGTCAACCACCATTTGCTTGGGCGATGCTATACCCGTGAGCAGCAGCACATGCCGGTCTTTCAGCTCGTCGAGCTCCATGGTTTTCTCTGGCTTGAAGAGTCCCTTCAGCTTGCAATATTCCAATGTGGTGAAGAAAAGGTCCTGATAGGGATAAAGGTTCATAGCCTTGGTGAGCACTCTATAATTAATGGCTTTAAGGTCATGCGGACATTTTGTTATTATCACAATGTCGGCCCGGGCCTTCCCCTCTTGCGGCTCTCTGAGCCTTCCGGCAGGCAGCAGCTTATCATATATAATGAGTCTGTGATAGTCTATGAGTAAGATGTTGATGCCAGGAACCACATAACGGTGCTGGTAAGCATCATCCAGCAAGACCACATCAGTGCCTTTGGCTACGCTGTCGTCTGTAAGCATGTCAATGCCCTCACACCTGTTCTTGTCTACGGCTACATATATATCAGGGAATTTCTTCTTCATCTGATAGGGCTCGTCGCCTATCTGATCCATGGTTGTGTCGGCATCAGCCAGCACAAAGCCTCTACTCTTTCGCTTATATCCTCGGCTAAGTACAGCCACCTTTGTCTTGTCCTTGAGCAATCGAATGAGATACTCCACATGGGGAGTCTTTCCAGAGCCTCCCACAGTGATGTTTCCCACCGATATAACAGGTATGTCAAAGCTGCGCTGCTTGAGTAGGCCCAGCTCAAACAGTTCGTTGCGCACCCTCACGCCCACGCCATAGAGGGCGGAGAGCGGCAGCAGCCATTCGTTTATCTTTATGAAGTCGCCTTCCATTAAGTGTCTCTTTCCTCTTTTATTCGTTAGTTAACTTTCATGATAAAAGGCAGTCGCGCCTGGATGGCGTCCATATTTTTCAGGTTGCGCACAAACATCACAGGCTCATACCATTCACCCATCACTTGTTGCAGCTGCTCATCAAGATAGTTGCCATGCTGCACCTGTCCCAGCACAACATCCATCCAGTCGGCAGGAGCAGGATAATCTTCTGTGTAATAGCTCTTGGTCTTAGCCAGAGCGGCTGCTTTTCTCACAGCATCGTCGAGGGTTCCCAACTGATCAACTAGTCTTATCTTGACAGCATCCTGTCCTACCCACACATGTCCTTGGGCTATTTTCTCCACTTGCGGAGTGCTCATGTGTCTGCCGTCGGCCACACGCTGGCGGAAGAGCTGGTAGCCACGACCTATATACCCCTGCAAGTTGCTCATCTCATCGGCATTAAACGGTCGCATGCCCTGGCCGAAATCGCTATATTTATTGGTTTTCACCACATCGAACTTCACGCCCAACTTGTCTTTTACGAGACTGCTTACATCCGGAAACATTCCGAAGATGCCTATGCTGCCCGTCAGGGTAGTTGGCTCAGCAACGATCCAGTCGGCAGGACAACTCATATAGTAGGCTCCCGAAGCAGCCATACCGCCCATCGACACCACAACAGGTTTCTTCTTCTTCAGCTCCATTATCTGATGCCATATCTGCTCTGAAGCATAAGCACTGCCACCCCCAGAGTTGATGCGGAGCACCACGGCCTTCACGTCATCATCATCGGCAAGGTCTTGCAAGTCCTTACAAACTGTTTGAGCGTCTATCACCTGGTTGGTTAATGCAAACATTCCCGTCACACCGTCTACAATATCTCCCTGAGCATAATATACAGCTATCTCATCGTCACCGTTGTCTTCGTCAGTAGCATTCACCATGTCGGTCACGCTCACCTGGCGGATATCGTCGTCGCTATCCACTTTCAGCAATTTCTTTACCTCACCTTTCACCTGGTCGGTATACATCAGCTTATCCACCAACTTCATCTTCACATAGTCAGTAGGCTGCGTAAGCATCATCACCTGATTGTCGGCATAAGTGTTGAGCTGCGCGGCGCTAAGATGTCTGCTTGCGCCTACCTCACGAGTCAAATTCTGCCAAATGCCATTGATATAGGCAGTGGTCTGCTCACGATTGGCATCGCTCATCTTGTCGCCCGTAAACATTTCGGTGGCGCTCTTATAGGCTCCCACCTTTACAACCTGCATCTTCACACCCACCTTGGCCAGCAGGTCTTTCACAAACATGGGCTGGGCGGCAAGTCCATGCCAGTCTATCCCGCCTTGCGGATTAAGCAGCACCTTGTCGGCAACCGAGCATAGATAATAAAGACCTTGCGTATAAGCGTCGCCGTAAGCCACAATCCACTTGCCCGACTTCTTGAAATCAAGCAGTGCTTTACGTATTTCCTGCAACGAGGCATAAGAGTCAGGCACAAACGAACCCGCCTCTATGTATATACCCTTCACATTTTTGTTGACCTTTGCTTTGCGTATGGCTGTGAGCAAGTCATTCAGTGCCAGATTGTCACCACCGTCACTATACATAGGCAAGGTGAAGCTACCCGAGTTTTTCTCAGTGAGCTGTCCGCTCATGTCAAGTACCAGCACTGAGTTGTCAGCTATATTGCGGCTTTGGTTTGCCGATGCCGTCATGCCTATGATAGATAGTATGGCAACAAAAAAGAGCAATGCTCCTGTAAGCAACAGACCACAAATAGTAGCAAGAGTATATTTCAGAAAGTCTCTCATGTTGAATATGGGTTATGATTATTTTGTTGCAAATATACAAAAGAAATCTCTTACAGCCAAATGATACGGTAAGAAAACCGTTTACAACATCTAAAACGAGGAATACATTTGCTGTCTCTCACACCTATGGAATAGGCGGCAAAGGCATGTCTGAGGCATCATCAAGGGCAGAATATTTGCTTCAGACACTACTACATGAATGTCGTCTCAATTAGGAAAAAGGTAGATTTCTATCTTATTTAATCATCTTTAACGTTCTTCGGTAACAAATGTGCCCGGTCGCCCATCTAAACTCACCCTACCTTTGCAGCGTCATTACAGACATAAAGTAAAAGAAACTCATAACATTAATATTACCAAGAAACTAGAAAAAGATGGAGAACAAGATGTTTTGCTTTCAGTGCCAGGAAACAGCAAAAGGCACAGGGTGTACAATGAGAGGTGTTTGCGGCAAGTTGCCGGAAACCAGTAGATGGATGGACTTGTTGCTCAGCGTGGTGCGCGGCGTAGGTACTATCTATCACAAGTTACTCAGCAACGGTGCAAAAGACAATATCGAGGTGGACGACTTCATCGTTGATGCCCTCTTCGCTACCATTACCAATGCCAACTTCGACGACAATGCGCTTCTGCAAAAAGTTGACAACGGCATACGCATCAAGCGTGAGCTGCTGGCAGCAGCACAGCAGGCAGGCATTCAGCTACCTGACTATCAGGAAGTGAAATGGGGCGGTGAGAAGGCCGACTACGAGACCGAGGGCACCAAAGAGGGCGTTCTGCGCAACACCAATGCCGACCTACGCTCGCTCAAAGAGCTCACCGTACTGGGGCTCAAAGGCATGGCTGCCTACTATGAGCACGCTGCCAGACTGGGCAAACGTTCTGAAAGCATCATTAGCTTCATGGCAAAGGCTCTCGCCACTATCAGCAACCCCGCCGCAACACAAGACGAACTGCTGCAACTTGTACTTGAGACAGGAAAGTATGGCGTAGATGTTATGGCATTGCTCGACAAAGCCAACACCTCTGCATTCGGCAATCCGGAGATAACAAAGGTGAACATTGGCGTGGGTAAGAACCCCGGTATACTCATCAGCGGACACGACTTGCGTGACATAGAAGATCTGCTCGAGCAGACACAAGGCACAGGCATAGACGTTTATACCCATGGTGAGATGCTTCCGGCACATTACTATCCCAGACTGAAGAAATATAGCAACCTTGTGGGCAACTATGGCAACGCATGGTGGAAACAGAAGGAAGAGTTCTCACACTTCAACGGTCCTATCGTCTTCACCACCAACTGCATCGTTCCGCCACTGCCCAACGCCAACTATGCGCAGCGTGTCTTCACTGCCAACTCTACAGGTTTCCCCGGCTGGAAGCACATCGGTGTTCGCCCAGACGGTCATAAGGACTTCAGCGAGGTGATTGAGATGGCCCGTCACTGCAACGCTCCAGAGGAGATAGAACACGGCGAAATAGTCGGCGGATTTGCTCACAGCCAGGTTGTTGCCATTGCCGACAAGGTGGTAGAAGCTGTGAAGAGCGGCGCTATACGCAAGTTTGTGGTGATGGGTGGCTGCGACGGCCGCATGAAGAGCCGCAACTACTATGCCGACTTTGCCAAGGCTCTGCCCAAGGATGTGGTGATTCTTACCTCAGGATGTGCCAAATATAAATACAACAAACTCAATCTGGGCGACATCAACGGTATACCCCGAGTGCTGGATGCCGGACAGTGCAACGACAGCTATAGCTGGGCTGTGGTAGCTCTGAAGCTGAAAGAGATTTTCGGAGCCAACGACATCAACGACCTGCCCATCGCCTTCAACATAGCATGGTATGAGCAGAAGGCTGTCATCGTGCTGCTCGCACTGCTCAGCCTGGGCATCAAGAACATCCACATAGGCCCTACGCTGCCTGCCTTCGTATCGCCCAATGTGCTCGCCATTCTGCAAGAAAACTTCGGCTTGGGCACCATCAGCACGGTAGACGAAGATATAAAGACAATGATTAACGCATAAGCGTAACTCTTTGCATATCAATTATTATCATTTTGTTTGCACTTATAAAAGCTTTTAATATGGCAAAGTTTGAAAAAGGAATTATCTTTGAGCCTCAAGCAGTGACAGACTATGCTGAGGGAAGTGTAGTAAGCAGAGAATTGCTACACAACGATGCCGGCAGCATCACCGTGTTCTCATTTGATGAGGGACAGGGGTTGAGCGAGCATCAGGCGCCTTACGACGCACTTGTACAGGTGCTCGACGGGCAGATGCACTTCATTTTGGAAGGCACCAACCTCACCATAACCGAAGGCCAGGCACTCGTCATACCAGCCGGCGCCCGACATGCCGTGAAAGCTGATAAGCCCTTCAAAATGATGATTACGATGATAAAAGGCTAAGGCTTCATAAAAAATAAACTTTCGCTTTGCCGTCTCACTTATTATGACGACCTTTGCAGCGAGGCTCACCGCACCACATCGGGCCTACGGCATGGGCTCTCAATGAGTGAGACGGCAATTATTAATTATAATATAATGGCAGAAATGAAGTATAACAACACGGCAGTGCGCAGACAAGACAGGCTGATGGACGAGGATAGAGCCATCGAACTTCTGCGCGATAGTGAGTATGGAGTTCTCTCCATGGCAGATACAGACGGGTCGGGATATGGCGTCCCACTCAACTATGTATGGGATGGTCATCACTCCATCTATATACACTGCGCACCCGAAGGTCATAAGCTTGAGGCGCTGGAGGCTAACCCCAAAGTGTCGTTCTGCGTCATCGGCAGAGTGAACTTGTTGCCACGCAACTTTACTACCGAGTATGAGAGCGTAATATTGCGAGGCACAGCACATGTACACCTGACAAAAGAAGAGATGATGAAGGCACTGCACATGCTGGTAGACAAACTCTCGCCAGACTTTAAAAGCATTGGCTATAAATACAGCGAAAAGTCTTTTCACAGAGTAAACATCATCCGTGTAGACTTTACGGAGTTCAGCGGAAAATGTAAGCACGTGGCTAAGGCTGACTGATAAAAGATTATATCATGAATGAAATAAAGATTAAAAGGGCATATAGCGAAACAGATGACATCGACGGCTACCGCGTATTGGTAGACCGGCTGTGGCCGCGGGGAATATCAAAGACAAGGGCCGACCTGAGTGAATGGAACAAAGACATTGCTCCTACCGGCGAACTGCGCAAATGGTTTGGGCATAAGCCTGAAAACTTCGATGCCTTCAAGGAACGTTATTGGGCTGAGCTGGATGACAACAGAGCAGCATTCGACTTTGCTGAGAAGTGCCGCACACTGCTGCAAGAAGGTAATGTGACGCTGGTATATGGCGCGAAAAGTGCCACATGCAATCACGCTATAATTCTAAGAGACTGGCTCAACAGGCACCTTTAGGCACCATCAAGATGACAAGAAAACACCAGTCATTGCCTACCTGGCATCATTCAGACTCCTCAAAGTGCCTATTTTGGGATGCCAAAATGCCTATTTGAGTCTTCAAAAGTGCCTATTTGCAAGGCCAAAGCACAACATTTAGAAACTTTTTCTTAACTTTGCAATGGAAAGCCAAGCACAGATCAAGTTTAACAGACTGATACTTTGGAGGATAAACCTCACTATAGGGGTTCTTTGGCATCTAAGTCAAGCCAGGTTTGACCGTCAGAATTCTCTGCTCAGACAATCCTCGATTTCCTATCTGTACAATATATGAAGATGAATAACTGGAGATGACAAAGGTAGTGCATATACGACGGTTCCCCATCAAAGGCGGCTTCTATGCCATAAATATCTTCGGCATCATCTTCTCCGTGCAAGAACTCAATGCCGAAGAACTAAACCATGAACGCATTCACACGGCCCAACAACGAGAGTTGCTTTACGTTGGCTTTTATGTTTGGTACGCTCTTGAATGGCTCTGCCTGCTGATTAAATATCGTAACGGCATCAAGGCCTACTTCAACATTCGCTTCGAGAAAGAAGCCTACAGGCATCAAAACAACTTACTTTATCTGAAGTTCAGAAAGCACTATCATTATCAATGAGCGGCAACAGTCGTCATTCTGTAGGCCAATAAAGCTAAAATACAGTGCATGCAACAGAATGCCGAAGAAAAAGCAGCAACTCAACCCACTAACGAAACAATGGTTTTTCCGAACAAGAAACAGTGACGCAAGCTGCTCAACAAAAGCCCCTCATACCCCACTACAAATATTTTCCTATTGTTGGAACATAGAAACGACGCTTCAACAGTAAGATTGACGAAGAAAAAACGAAAAATGAGCTACGAATAAAACTAAATAATGTAACTTTGCAACCAAAGCAATCATCAATTCAACAAATATGAAAAAGATTCTATTCATCATCGGCTCACTGCGAAAAGAGAGCTTTAATAGAGAAGTTAGTGACATGGTAAAGAACTTGCTGCAAGACAAGGCCGAAGTAACAGAACTAGATTATTCACAGGTGCCGCTCATGAATCAAGATACAGAATACCCTGCTCCTAAGGCCGTGGCCAATGCACGCAAGGCTGTGGCTGAGGCCGACGGTGTGTGGATATTCTCGCCGGAATATAATTATTCTTATCCAGGACATCTCAAGAACCTCATCGACTGGCTCTCGCGCCCCGTTGACCCTGCAGACCGTACGGCGCCAACAGTGCTAGCCGGAAAGAAATTTACGCTCACAGGAGCTGGTGGTAAGGGCGCAACAGCCGGATGCCGCAAACTGCTCACCACACTGCTCAGCGTACTGAAGGCCAACGTGATGACAGAAGGGCAAACGGGTATAGCTCTTAACATAGAGGCATGGACCGAGGGACGAATGATACTCACCAAAGAGCAGAAAGCACAACTAGCCCAACAAGCTAAGCTGTTCTTGGATTTTATCAAATAGAGTTTCCACTTATGCTTTTGGCTGAGCACTGTTGAACTTACTCTCCATCCAGAACGTTGCGGGATACTTTGCGCGATGGAGAGTTTGACTCATGTGCCACGACAGTATGTCAAGCCAAAACATAAAGACAACATGAGGCAATGAAGCTACCATCTGCCAAGGCTTGTTCAAGACTCTTTTTCTGCCCAATTACAAGAAATCGAAGCTGAGCAAGATGAGGACAAAGAAAGAACTTCATCAAAAGCAATGGATGCAACTTTGAATTGTGTAAAGCTTTCAGCATACCTTTGCAGAACGAACGACATACTACTGTGGGCTGTCTTACTATAAAGATATGAAGCTCAGGCAGTTTAGAGAGATAAGCAAATATCACTTTCAGAAGCACAACGATTGAAGATTATGACGGATAATGAAGAAGAAATAATGAAAATCGTTACTGGTCCGAATGGGTTTATCGGTAACGCGCGCAACATACCCTCAGACAAGCAGCGTGAGGCAGAGGCTCTTGTATGGGAATATAACCAGACAAGGCCCAACGAGATAGAGAAGCAACGCGAATTGCTGAAAAAGATTCTTGGCACTTATAACGACAAGGTGTTCATTCAGCATGGCATACACTTCGACTTCGGTTTTAACACACACTTTTTGGGAATGGCATATATCAACTTCAACGTCACTATTCTAGATACCAGTCCTGTCACCATCGGCGACCGCTGTTTCATTGCTCCGGGCGTTGTCATCTCTTGTGCCGCCCACCCTGTCAACTCCGAGCAAAGAGGGCTCGGCATGGAAATATCAAAGCCTATAACCATCGGCGAAGGTGTATGGATTGGAGCTAACGCTACTGTCTGCGGCGGAGTTCATATTGGCGACCATTCTGTTATCGGTGCAGGAGCAGTAGTACTCAAAGACGTTCCTGCCGACTGTGTCGCTGCCGGGGTACCTGCCCATGTGATAAGGAAAATAACAGCAAAGGACATGATACCACAAGACGAAATACAATTCTGATGGAGCCCAAATTCATTCTCACACTCGACAGTCATCTGCGCATATGAAATGTGCAGATGCATAAAGACTTGCTGCTGCCAAACGACACCTGCATAGGGGGTGGCTTTTGGGAAGTAGATCCTATATCCATGAAATTGCTTCTCTCCGGAAAGTCATACGACTATGGCAAACCCAAATGGAATTTTGTGACAGGCAAGCTATACGTTCCAAAAGACTATGCCGGGTTGCAAATAGAATATGATGGAGACAGCGTCGTTGATTACGTGAACCTATCCAGTGCCTTCGAAGTTGCGTATTACTAATGCGTACTCTAAAAGTAAAATAATAAATATTTTTTGTACTTTCTGACCTTCTTTTACGAATGGTTAATTTCAATAATCTTCATCAGTCCCTTGTTGCGGAGCTCGGAATACTCCAAAGCCTTTCTTAAATTAGCTACCTGCTGCTCTAGCTCCTCCTCGTGGGTCTTGGGAGCTGTCTCCATTTCTCGCT
>ERZ780151.277-NODE-277-length-56868-cov-2.920705_pt1 | contig 56868 bp, 42 predicted proteins | sample MGYA00510983_ERZ780151 | MGnify/ENA primary metagenome ERZ780151 (study PRJEB29588, sample SAMEA2144623) | human gut metagenome | biome: human gut; feature: human-associated habitat; material: faeces | place: Denmark | collected 2008/2010 ... | reverse complement strand
CAACGCCTTGCTCCAACCTTTGTTAACCTTAAATCTAATACTATGAAAAACACAGTGCAAAGATACATACATATCTCTGCACTGCCAAGATTTTATAGCTTTTATTGCGCTATATATAGTAATTATTGATTTAAATCAAAACTTTAAACCTTTGATTACTTACTTTTCGTAATTTTTCAAGCCCGTTTTCAAGAAATTTATATATCCATTTATGTCCTCCTTATAGACAAAAGAGCCATTCAGAGGGTTGCCTTCATTGTCTACAGGCACATAGAACGGCTGAGCCATATAGCCGAACTTAGACTGCTCAAGATAGCTCCACTTATCGCCAACGGTGCGCAGCACCCGGGTGCTACCATCGCTTTGCTTCACTGAGATAGGCTTGTCGAGCGGCGTCTTATCATCTACATAGAGCGAGATAAGCACATAATCGTTCGTCAAAAGGCTTGCTACCTGCGGGTCAGTCCACACTGCAGCCTCCATCTTACGGCAGTTTACGCAGCCATAACCCGTAAAGTCGAGCAGCACAGGCTTGCCCGCAGCCTTCGCGGCAGCCATTCCTTCCTCGTAAGAAGAATACTTTGCCCGCACCTCTTTATCTGCATTGAGGTTGAAATCCTGCGTGTACATAGGTGGAGCAAAGGCGCTCACGGCCTTGCAAGGCGCTCCCCACAAGCCAGGAACCATATAGATGGCAAACGCTATAGACGCCAAGCCCAGCATGATGCAGGGCACTGGCTGAGCCTTAGCATGATCGCCGTCGCTCTGGAAGTGCAGTAAACCGATGAGATAGAGTCCCAACGCGCCGAAGATAACAATCCAAAGAGCCAGGAACACCTCCCTGTCTAGCAAGTGCCAACCATAAGCCAGGTCGGCAACAGAGAAGAATTTGAGTGAGAAGGCCAGCTCTATGAAGCCCAGAACCACCTTGATTGTATTCATCCAAGAGCCCGACTTAGGCGCCGACTTCAGCCATGCGGGGAACATAGCAAACAATGTGAAGGGCAGAGCCAGTGCCAGTGCGAAGCCGAACATGCCCAGGGCAGGAGCCAAGAACTCCTTTGTCGTGGCGAAATCAACCAGCAGGAAGCCGATGATAGGGCCGGTACAAGAGAAGCTAACCAGCGTTAGCGTAAACGCCATGAGGAAGATAGAGAGCATACCCGTAGCACTTCCGGCCTTGGCATCCACCTTATTGGTCCACGACGAGGGCAGGGTTATCTCGAACCACCCGAAGAACGAGAGCGCGAAAATAACCAGCAACAGACAGAAAAAGATGTTGAAGAAGGCATTGGTAGCCATATCATTGAGTGCCTGACCGCCCATGAGGCCCGTCACAAGCAGGCCCAACGTCAGATAGATAACCACTATCGACACGCCATAACAGAAGGCGTCGCGTATGCCCTTGCCCCTGTTGTCCTTCGAACGCTTAAGGAAGAAGCTCACCGTCATAGGTATGATAGGCCACACGCAGGGCGTGAGCAGAGCGATGAAACCGCCCAGCAAGCCCATCAGAAAGACATACCACAAGCCGTGCGACGACACGTCGCCACCCTCATGAAAGGCAGCCAGCTCCTTCACCACAGGCTTCCACAGGTCAGACCCTATGCCCGCCGTGGCCGTGTCGGCCTTAGCTACGTTGGTCGGAGCCACACTGTCGCCCGGCACAACAGCCTTTGCCGTGGCCGTATCAGCAGGCGTTGCAGCAGTCTCAGCAGTCTCAGCAGCCGTCATATCCACCGCTTGGGCATCGGCAGGGCCCTTACCTTTATAATTAAACTCCACGCTGGTAGGTGGCATACACATCTGGTCTGAGCAGGCGCCATACTCCAGATAGCCCTTCACAGCATACTCCTTTGCCGTTATCTTATAACGCTGCACAAAGGTAACCTGATGCTCGAAGAAGCGCAACTCCTTGCCGAACATATTGTCAAACTGGCGTATCTCGCGCCCTCTGTGCTGCAATCCGCCCAGAGGTTTTACGCCAACGGCCTTCTCGGTAGTGAGCGATGCCGATGTAGGACCATCATTGCCAAGCCCCGTAGAATACACATGCCACCCGTCAATGATCTTTCCGGTAAACACAATATCCACCTCATCGGGCTTCACTTGCTTTTGTTGAACACTAAAATGAACAGGATTCTGAGCCGCCAAGCCTAATGAAAAGCAGAGCAAACTCAATGCAAAAAACAAACAGTGTCTCATATAACATCATTAATTTGATTGCAAAAGTATAAATAATAACAACATTTTGCAACTTTTGAAACTAAAAAATTGGCAATGCCAAAAATAATCAATACCTTTGCAAACAGAAATTTTAACAAGGAAATAATAAGAGTATGGAATTCTGACATGCAGCATGTTGGAATTCTTTATTTTTTATGTATCTCCAGAAAAACGTATTAATTCTAAATTTATAGTATTATGGCTTATATGTCACAAGAAGGCTACGACAAGCTCGTAGCCGAACTACATGAATTGGAAACAGTGGAACGTCCCAAGGCTTCTGCAGCCATTGCAGAGGCAGCTGATAAGGGAGACCTGAGCGAAAACTCTGAGTATGATGCCGCAAAGGAGGCACAGGCACACCTGGAAGCCAAGATCAACCGCCTCAAGGTGAGCATTGCCGAAGCCAAGATTGTAGACACTTCACGCCTCAGCACAGACGCCGTGCAGATCCTTTCTACTGTGCAGATGACCAACATAGACAACAATCGCAAGATGACCTACACCATCGTGAGCGAGTCGGAGGCCAACATCAAGGCCGGAAAAATCTCTATCAAGACCCCCATTGCACAGGGACTGCTCAACCATAAGGTGGGCGAAGTGGTTGAAGTGAAGATACCTCGCGGCATCATACATCTGCGCATAGACAAGATAAGCATCGACTAATCACATTAAAAACAAGGAGGCTACATCATGGCTGATATTTTTTCAAAGATTGCGGCTGGCGAAATACCCAGCTACAAGTGTGCCGAGAACGACCAGTTCTACGCCTTTCTAGACATCAATCCCGTGGCTAAGGGCCACACTCTGGTCATTCCCCGCAAGGAGATAGACTACATCTTCGACATGAGCGACGACGATTTGGCGGCCTTTGAGGTCTTTGCCAAGAAGGTGGCCAAGGCCATTCGCGCCGCCATACCCTGCAAGAAGGTGGCCCAAGTGGTGCTCGGTCTGGAGGTGCCACACGCTCACATACACCTCATACCCATGAACAGCGAGGCTGATGTGAACTTTAAGAACAAGGTAACACTGCAAGACGATGAGATGAAAGCCATCGCCGACAAGATTCTGACAGCCTTCAAGGCGCTCTAACATCCCGGGCATGGCCCTGCGGCCCTCAGCCTTTTTCGTAACAGAAAGAGGCTGGGGGCTTTTTTTTATGCACCTCCGTCTGCCCGCCACATGTGCTCCCAGGTATGGCCGAACAGATGAGGCGGGAGCACAACCTACTTCACCTCTATCATCAGCCACAGCGATATCAGAATCATCACCACGCCCACCACGCGCTGATAAGCCTGCCTGTTGGCCAGCCGGATGAGCCGCATGGCGAGCACGTTGCCTGCTATCATGGCCATGCCGATGAACAGTCCGTTCAAGAAGATGGTAGTGTTCATCAGGCTGAACTTGCCATACGTCACCGCCTTCACCACGTGCATGGCGGCTGCCGCCGTGGCTTCGCTGGCTATATAGCTCACGGGCGAGAGGTTGAGCGTAAGGAATACGGCACTGCTAATAGGCCCCGAGATGCCCAAAAGACCGTTGAGCACGCCCGTTAGACTGCCGCCTATGAGCATGGTAGACTTGCCCTGAGGCAGATGGAGCTTGCCTTTGAGCTTCATAACAGAGAACAATATGAGGAAGACACACAGCAAACGGGTCATCAACACCTTGTCTACCATGGAGAAGCCAAACGCTCCCAACGCCGTGAAAGGCAGCGCCGGAACAAGAAACCATGCCACTTGGCGCCACCTGATGCTACGCCATCCCATCACCGAACGCGACAGGTTGCTCATGAGCTGTGCGATGGTAGACACCGGAACGGCCACCTGCACGCCGAAGAAAAAAGTGATGACGGGCAGCAGAATCATGCCACCGCCAAAGCCAACCGAGCCCGACAGGGCCCCGGCAATAAAACCTACAACTATTAAAGTAACCCACATCATCGTTTAAAACACCACGCTAAACACGTGACGGCCGGCCTCGTAGCTATAGCCCACCGTCCACTTGTGATAGTCGCAAATGGCCTTCACAATGGCCAGTCCCAGCCCGTTGCCGCGCCTACTCATGTTGCTGCGGTAGAAACGCGAGAATATTCGCTGTGCGTCGAGGGCCTTCTCGTCTGAGGTGTTGCTCACCCTGAGACTGCCACGTCTGATGTTTATGTCTATGCTGCCCTGCCCGTTGCTGTGCCTGATGGCGTTAACCACCAGGTTGTTGAGCATACTTTCCAGCAGCACCTCGCTGCAACTCAGAGCCTTCACACTGTCATCGTGGCTGAACCTTACGGGTATGCCCACCGCCAACCCTTGCCACACGGGCAGCAAAGCCTCTATCTTGGCCACCAGGTTCACCTTGTCGAGCCGCTGATATTGGTTGTTCTCCATCTTAGAGAGCATGAGCAGCTTGCTCGTCAGGCGCGACATGTGGCTCAGCTGGTCGTATATGTCTTGCAGCTCCTTGCCCTGATGGGGCGTGAGGTCGGGGTCTTGCATCAGATTGTCCATCTTGCCGCGGGCCACGGCCAAGGGTGTCTGCAGCTCGTGCGAGGCATTTTCAGTAAACTCCTTCTGCACGTTATAGCTCTTGATGCTCTCCGTCATGATGCGGTTGAGCACGTCGTTGAGCTGCGCAAACTCCTTTACGTCAGTCTGGGGCAGCACAGGCACCCGGCCATCTTCTACCCTGAAGCCCGAAATCTTGCCCAGCGTGGCGAAGAAAGGGCGCCAAAGGCGCTTGGGCGAAGTGCGCATCACGAGGAACACGGCGGCCATCATGGCCAGCAGAATGGTGAAAAACTGAATGAAGAGACCCATCATCGTGTCCTCCTCCAAGTCTAAATGCACATTCGTAAGGCCATATTGCCTCACCACCCTGATAAGGTCTTCGGCATAAAACTGTGTGGTGATGTGATACAATATAGGCAGGGTGAGCACCAGCAACACCATCATGCTGGCTGCCAAATGCCTCAGAAACTTGCTTGTAAGCGTGCTTTGCCTCTTCATACCCATTTATATCCCGTTGCGTAAATCGTTTTCAGGCAGCCCTTGGCGCCCGCTTTTGAGAGCTTAGACTTCAGGTTTTTGATGTGGCTATACACAAAGTCGAAGTTGCTCATCATGTCGGCCATCTCGCCGCTCAGGTGCTCTGCAATGGCCATCTTAGACAACACCTTGCCCTTATTGCTCAGAAAGAAGAGCAACAAGTCATATTCCGACCGCGTCAGCTCAACAACCTTGCCGTCCACTGTCACCTCTTTGGTGAGCAGGTTGATGGTTATTCCGTCAGACCGAAACAGGTTGCTGGAGCTGAACTCACGCCGCCTGATGAGCGCGTAGATGCGCATAGACAGCTCAGACAGGGCGAAAGGCTTGGCCAGATAGTCGTCGGCACCCAGCTGCAAGCCACGCAGTTTGTCGTCGAGGGCACCTTTTGCCGAGATGATAATCACGCCGGTGTCGTTGTTCTTGGCCCTTACCGACTGCAAGATATCAAGCCCGTTGCCGCCCGGCAGCATCAGGTCAAGCAACACACAATCATATTTATAGCAGCCCACCATGAGCTTAGCCTGCGCGTAATCAAATGCTTGCTCGCACAGATAATGCTGCGAATGCAGATAGTCGCGTATGCTGTCAGAGAGGCTGCGTTGGTCTTCTATTATCAATATCTTCATGCCTATAAAACGTAGTACACTCCCTATTATTACCTCAAAATGGCCGATTAGTCGCTAAAAGATGCCAAAAACGGAACATGAGTGTTAATATTCTCCCTCCGCCCCACGGCTCCGCCTTTTCATCATTTTGTCGCCGTCAGGCCCCCGGAAGGCACATACGGCGAGCCCAGGGCAAGACTGCGGCAAGGTCTGATGCCCCACCCCGGCGGCCACGATGCCCGTTTCAAGACGCCAGGTCAGGGCTTTCAGCTTGTAAAAGGCATGAGATATGTTATGAATACAAATTATTTATGAAAATAAAACAGATTATTTTAAGAATAAAAATAGCTTATTTTGAAAAACAATATAATTTGTTTTTGTTCCCTAAATGTCGCACTTTGCGTCCGGAAGTCATGCCCGTTGCCTCACGTTAAGGCATCAGCCGGCACCTGACGGCGACTGCGGCAGAGCTGAAAACGAGCACTCCATGGCACGAAAAGAAGCAAGCTGATGGCTGAAACGGCCTATACGAAAGGTTAAAATAGGAATATAAATACAGAATTTCTACAAAATCGGGCCCTATATTAGCGGGTTATTATTAGGTAATAAAGATAACAAGGTACTCTCTATGAACAAGAATCAGGTGGTTGAACACAACCCCATCTATCTCATTTTCAAGAGCTTCATCAAGCTATATCTTATCATTGGTGCCGTGATGCGCGTGGTGCTGGCCTGCACATCGCCCCAAGACGCGTCTTATAACATTTGGGAGATAGCACGAAGTTTGCTGGTAGGAGCCGTCACCGACCTGGGTATGGGGCTGCTGCTGGCCATACCGATGCTCATCACAACGCTGGGACTGAACGAGCGCAAGTATAAACGGCCTTACAACATCATCATCCTGACCCTGCTGGCAGTGGCCTTCGGCTATGCCCTGTGGCCCAAGTCGGTGTTTAAGGAGTATGGTGGTGGAGCGCCGCTCATAGCCCGTCTGCTGTTGGGATGGAAGTTGCTGAGCTTCGCCCTGCGCGCTTTTCTGCCCTCATGGCGCCGAACTTGGCGCCACGTGTCGCTCTATGTGCTGTGGACGGTGTACGTTTTCTGCGCGCTGTTTGTGGCAGCCGGCGAGTTCTTCTTTTGGCAAGAGTTCGGCGTAAGGTATAATTTCATCGCCGTAGACTATCTTGTTTACACCCACGAAGTGATAGGCAACATCATGGAATCTTATGCCATCATCCCGCTGATGGGCGCTCTGGTGGCTCTGACCGCGCTGTATATATGGGTAGAGGCACGCCACATGCGCTTCCGTCTGACGGGCAACTACACGCCCAAGATACTGGCCGCGCAGTGGGGCATATACCTCTTGCTGAGCCTGGCAGGCTATGGCGTGGTGACGCTGACGCACTCGCTTGACAGCGACAACCAGTATGTCACGCAGCTGGAACAGAACGGTGCCTACGACTTCTTGCTGGCTTTCAGAAGCAACAAGCTGGAGTATGACCGCTTCTATCCCATGATGGGCAAGGAGCAATGCAAGGTGATGTACGACGAGATGTGCGGGTTGAGCCCGCAAGGCACCAAGGTGCTGGCCACCGACACGGTGCAGAGGCGCAAGAATGTGGTGCTGGTCACCGTGGAAAGTCTGAGTGCCGACTTCCTGACACGCTATGGCAACAAGCAGCACATCACGCCTTTCCTTGACCGGCTCATAGGCAAGAGCACCGTATTCGACAGTCTCTACGCCAACGGAAACCGCACCGTGAGGGGGCTGGAGGCTCTCTCGCTGTGCGTGCCTCCAAGCGCCGGAGAGAGCATCATTAAGCAAGCAGACAACCGGATGGGCAGTCTGTCGGTGGGAAACGTGCTCAGAAGCGAAGGCTACACGGTGCAATTTCTCTACGGCGGCGACAGTTACTTCGATAATATGGGCGATTTCTTCTCGCATAACGGCTATGAGGTGATAGACAGAAGCAACATTGCCAAGGACAAAATAACCTTTGCCAACGTGTGGGGAGTGTGCGATGAGGACATATTCAGAAAGAGCATAGAGGTGTTTAACAACGATTATAAGAAGGGAAAGCCCTTCTTCGCGCAGATCATGACCACCAGCAACCACAGGCCTTACACCTATCCTGCGGGGCGCATCAGCTATCCCGACAACCCCAACTGCCGGGAGGCGGCCGTGAAATACACCGACTATGCCCTCTCACAGCTGCTCAGCCAGGCTGCCAAGGAGCCGTGGTACAACAACACGGTGTTCATCATCATAGCCGACCATTGCGCATCCAGCGCGGGCAAGACGTCGCTGCCGATAGAGAAGTATCACATTCCGTGCATCGTGTTCGACCCCTCACAGCCCGTGCACAGGGCCATCAAGAAGACGTGTTCGCAGATAGACGTCATGCCAACGCTGTTGTCTTGGCTCGGCGTGAGGGCTAAGGTGCGCTTTGCCGGAGCCAATGTGCTGGGCAAGAACTTCCATGAGCGGGCCTTCATGGCCACTTATCAGGACCTGGGATACATGGAAGGCCACTGTCTGACGGTGCTCTCGCCGGTGCGTAAGGTGAAGCAATACGCCCTCAGAAGACTGCCAGACGGCACATGGGACGAGACGCTCATGAAGCAAACACGCCCTGAGCTTGTGAGGAAAGCGCAGGCTTACTATCAGTATGTGAACCTTTATCTGAGAAGAAAATAGCCATTTCATCGGCTTTGCCTAACTCTACGGCACGGCCGAAGCCATACAGAAGCTGTTCGGGCAGGCACTCTACGCAATGTGAGAATGCCTGCCCGAATGGTGTAGGGACATAAGCTGAGCTGTGAGAAAAGGGAGGATGACTCTAGCGAACCACCTTGGCGGCACGGCTGCCCCGCGCTGTTTGCGCCACAACCACGTAAACGCCTTTGCGCAAAGGCGACAAGTCTATGCTGCCGGTGGCATACTGACGGAGCACCAACTGGCCCTCGGCGTTGTAGACGGAGATGCTGCCGGGGAGCGAACTGCCGCTCACTGACACCTTACGGCCCTCTAACAAGAAGTCTACATCCACCCAAGCATTCTGGCTGTTGATGGTTGCCACGATGTTATCCGGCTGCCATGACACGCTCAGATCCTTGGGACCATAGCTGAACTGGTGGCGGTTGAGCGTCATGGGCTGCAGGTATTGGCCGCCCGTAAGGTCGTAAACGCTCACAAAGCGTATGCGTGACAGGCTGAAATCTTTATCGGGCTGATAGGTGCCATGCATCTTGATGGTGAGCGTATCGCCTGCCGGTATAACGACATCTGCGGTATCCATGAGGGCTCCATCGCAGAACCAACAGCTCTCATCATACATTCTGGCCACGAGCCGACCCCTGTATGTGCCGCCCGTGTTGCACACCTTGGCGTTGAGTATCATGCAGTTTATGGGCACATCTGTGTCACGTGGCGTGAAATAAGGCTCTTGTAGAAGTTGCAGGCGGGGCGCAGAGAGACTTTCGGATGCCTCGGTATGGGCCCGTAGCGTGTCGGTATTAGCGGGGCAAGCGATGCCCGACACTGCCTCAGCTGAGCCACATGGCGTGGTGAATGAGGCGGCATGGACGGCAAGCAACACTGCCCAAAGGGTGATAATGGCGCATAATCGGTTCATACGCATCGCTATTTTTATGTTCGTCTACCCTTTTCGGCCTTGTCGTTATCAAGACTTGGAACCTTCGAGCATGGCAAGACAGCGGTTGAAGAATGTTGCTGCCGGACCGCTAAGGGCTATGGGCAGCAAGCTGTTTTCGCCCACTTGACATAGCTCATGTGGCGCCTTGACAGGTTACAAACAACGCTGTAAGAGTAGACAAACATGGTATATTTGTTGCAAAAATAGATATTTTTCAGCAAGTTAGTAACTGCCAAGGAGTTAATTTACGTTAACTACAGCCCATCGGATAGCCTTTATGAGGCTCAAGAAACATGCTTATGATTTTAATTAACTACCTTTGCACAAAACCAAAACACAAATCATGAAACGCATTACACTAACACTATGCCTGACATTCCTGACGCTTTTGGCAGCTCAAGGACAACGAACGCTGGTGCTCAACGCTCAGCATGAGGGCCCCAAAATAGCCAAAACCATGTATGGAGTGTTCTTTGAGGACATCAACTTCAGCGCAGATGGCGGACTGTATGCTGAGCTTATCGAGAACAGATCGTTTGAGTATCCTTATCATCTCACGGGCTGGAACCCCATGGGAAACGTGGAGATAGGCGACAAAGAGCCGGCCTTCAGCCGCAATCCGCATTATGCCAGGCTCTTGCCATGCAGTCATCCGCAAAAGATAACGGCTCTTACCAACCACGGGTTCTTCGGTATAGGCCTGCACAATGGTGCCTTTTACGACTTCAGCCTCTATGCCCGGGCGCTGAAAGACACGGCACGGCTCACCATTACGCTGCTAGACAGTGCCAACAACGAACTTTCGAAGAAGAATATCACCGTGGTTGGCAGGCAATGGGAGCAATACACGCTGAGCTTTAAGGCCTTTTCTGACGTGTCGCGAGGGGCTCTCAGAATTACATTGGCATCGCGTCAGGGGGCTGACATTGACCATGTGTCGCTCTTTCCGGCCAATAACTGGCACGGACTGAGGCCCGATTTGGTGCAGTGTCTGGCCGATCTGAAGCCCGGAGTGCTGCGTTTTCCGGGCGGATGCATCGTAGAAGGCACCACGCTCAGCACACGTTATCAGTGGAAAAACAGCATAGGTCCGGCAGAAAACAGGCCGCTCAACGTGACCAGATGGAGCGACTGCATGCGCAACCGCATCTTTCCCAACTACTATCAGTCACTGGGTTTGGGCTTCTATGAGTTCTTCTTGCTGGCCGAACACATCGGCGCTGAACCGCTGCCCGTGGTGAGTTGTGGCATAGCCTGCCAGTATCAGAACAGCGACGACGATCCCACGGCGCACGTAAGCATAGACAGTCTGAAGCCATATATAGACGATGCGCTCGACCTGATAGCCTTTGCCAACGCCGATACCACCAATCCATGGGGGCGCATACGTGCCGAAATGGGCCATCCGGAGCCCTTCAACATGAAGTATATAGGCATAGGCAACGAGCAATGGGGAAAACTTTATCCTGAAAGACTGGCCCCCTTTGTGGCAGCCATACGCAAACAGTATCCCAAAATACAAATAGTGGGCTCTTCGGGGCCTTATCCTGAAGGCGACAGATTTCAGTATGGCTGGAAGGAAATGCGCAAGCTGGGCGTTGATCTGGTGGATGAACACTACTACAGAGGCCCTGATTGGTTTTTGAATAACGCCACACGTTATGACAGTTACACAAGAAAAGGCCCTAAAGTGTTTGCCGGTGAATATGCAGTAAGGGGCGGGCAGAACAGCAACAACTTCTTTGCGGCACTGTCAGAAGCGGCCTTTATGACCGGACTGGAGCGCAATGCGGATGTCGTAAGAATGGCTTCTTATGCCCCACTCTTTGCTCATACGGACGGATGGCAGTGGAAACCGGACCTTATTTGGTTCGATAACATGCGGTCATTATGCACGGCCAACTACTATGTTCAGCAGCTTTTCAGCCGTTATAAGGGCACCAACATGATGAGCATAACAGAAAACGGGATGCCCATAGCAGGCAATTTAGGCCTTTACGCTTCTGCTGTGGCCGACGATGAAAAGGGTGAATATTACGTAAAACTGGTTAACGCTACCGACGCTATGCAAGACTTGAAGGTGGTGGTGAAGGGATTGACCCGCGCCAAAGTGGGCATGACCGACCTTTATGGCGACGAGAACGATGAGAATACAATGCAGTGTCCCACGGCTGTAGTGCCCAAGACACTGCCCGAAACTGATATGTCTGGCGGCGTACTCAAGCTGAGTATGCCTCCGATGACCTTCAGAATAGTGACCATCAAACCTGCTAAGAGATAGCAAGAAAGCCCGGCTTGGCCGGGCTTTCTTGCTTGTTTACTTTAAATACACTTAGATATTACTTCCCCTCGGGGAACATTTCATGTAGCAAGGCCAATGCCTTGTTTTCGTTAGCTTCCATTATTTCGCGCTCGCCGGGGCCTTTATCGTTGATGCCACATAGGTGTAGGATGCCATGGATAATCACTCTGTGAAGCTCATCATCATAGGCTTTGCCATACTGGGCGGCATTGCTGCGCACCGTGTCGAGCGAGATAACCACGTCACCATTGATGGTTGAGCCCTCATCATAGTCGAATGTGATGATGTCGGTGTAGTAGTTATGCCCCAGATACTCGTTGTTTACCTCCAGTATCTTGTCATCATTGACAAACATATAGCCCACTTCGCCCACTGTTCTGCCGTAAGTGGCCGCCACGGCACGTATCCATCGCGTTGTGTCGCGCTTGCGTATAGCGGGCATTTTCACGCCGTCTGCATTGTAAGTAATCATATCTTCTAAGGTTTCAGAAAACGTTTCATTGTCTTGTCTTGCATGATTTCGAGTCCCTTTTGCACGATGTCGCTCTGCTCATTCCACACTTCAAAGTACTCGTTCATAGTCCATAGGTCGCGCGCGATAAGGGCCTTGAGCTGCACCTTGAGGTAAGGCAGGGTGCGTTTTTGCTCGTCTGCGTCCTTAGGTACAATCTTCTGGCGCTTGCCTTCAGCGAAGATGGTGTCGAGAAGAGCCTGCGGAACCTCATAGTTTTCACGGAAAGCAGCGAATGAGGAATAGGCCTTGCGAAGCTCATCACGATGCGAGTCGATGTATTTCAGGCACTGTTTGATGACGATGCTCTTGGCTACGAGGCGGCGATGCAGGCGTGTATACTTCATCGTATCGAGCGGAACGAACACGTCGGGCATGATTCCGCCGCCGCCATACACCGTGCGATGCTTGCGCAGAGTGATGTATTTGAGCGAGTCGGCAAAGTGAATGGAGTCTTTATTGGTGAGTTCGCCGTGCTTAAGACGGTTCTCTAAGTCCATCTCATAGTCCTTCAGGTCGCCTTTGGTGTAGGGTTTCTGGATGCAACGGCCGCTTGGCGTGTAATAATGAGCCACAGTAAGGCGCATCATAGAGCCGTCGGGGAAGTTCACCGGGCGCTGTACGAGGCCCTTGCCAAAGGTGCGCCGGCCCACGATAAGGCCGCGGTCTTGGTCTTGGATAGCCCCCGACGTAATCTCAGCAGCCGATGCCGTGAGCTCATTGACGAGCACCACGACACCCAAATCCTGCAGTTTGCCGTCGCCATGAGCCTTGTAGGTCTGCTTGTCTTGCGCCCTTCCTTGCGTGTAAACGATCATATCGCCCTTGCGAAGGAACTCATTCACGATGGAAACGGCCGAGATGAGCAGTCCGCCACCATTGTCCTGAAGGTCTAACATCAAGTTTTTCATGCCCTGTTGGCGCAGAGTATTCACGGCATCCATAAACTCTTGGTAAGTCTTGGCGCCGAAGTTTTCGATGCGTATATAGCCTATTCCGGGCCTTATCATATACGAGGCAGTGACCGAATGAACGGGTATTTTGGCCCGTTTCACCGTGAAATGCAGGGGCTCGGCAACGCCCGGACGAACCACAGTGAGGTTAACCAGCGTGCCTTTTTTGCCTCTCAAGCGCTTCATGATGTCGCTCTGAGCCATCTTGACGCCTGCTATGGCAGTGTCGTTAACGGCTATGATGCGGTCGCCCGACATGATGCCCACCTTCTCAGAGGGGCCGTTTACGACGGGCTGAATGACCACCAGCGTGTCTTCCATGATGTTAAACTGCACGCCGATGCCCTCGAAGTCGCCTGCCAAGGGCTCGTTGAAAGCCTTTGTTTGCTTGGCGTCGGTGTAAGAAGAGTGCGGGTCCAGCTTCTCAAGCATGCCCCGTATGGCATCCTCCACCAGCTTATTGTCATTCACAGTGTCTACATAGAGCTGCGAAATGGCCTGCTCTGCCAGCTGCAACTTGAACAAAGGGCTGAACTTATTGCCCCTGAGCATGAGCTGGGCATTGGCATGTGCCGCTGCCATGAGCACGAAGATGGCAAATAGAAATATTTTTTTCATAAGACGATATTGTCCTTTCTTATAATCAGTCTATAGGGTCGGTGTCTTCAGGAAGGTCTTGTTCGATTACCAGATTGTCGATGATGAAGTTCTGCCTTTCCATCGTATTCTTGCCCATATAATACTCCAGGAGCTTCTGCACCTGGTCGTTCTTGTGCAAGGTGACCTGCTCCAGCCTCATGTCAGGGCCTATAAAATGCACGAATTCATCGGGCGAAATCTCTCCAAGGCCCTTGAATCGGGTTATCTCGGGGTCGGGTCCGAGGTCGCGTATGGCGTTGAGCCGCTCCTCCTCGCTATAGCAATAGCGCGTGATGAAGTCGTTTTTGCGCTCGTTCTGTGCCAGTTTGGCATCGGCCTCTTTTATCACCTGCTTGTTCTTTATCTTGGTTCGCTTGTTTCGCACACGGAAGAGTGGGGTCTGCAACACAAATACATGGCCCTTCTTGATGAGCTCAGGGAAGAACTGAAGGAAGAAGGTGATGATGAGCAAGCGTATGTGCATGCCATCCACATCGGCATCGGTAGCCACGATAACCTTGTTGTAGCGCAACGTGTCGAGCCCGTCTTCTATGTCGAGAGCGGCCTGCAGGAGATTGAACTCCTCGTTTTCGTAAACCACTTTCTTGGTGAGTCCGAACGAGTTGAGGGGCTTTCCGCGCAGCGAGAACACGGCCTGCGTGTTGACGTCGCGGCTCTTGGTGATGCTGCCGCTGGCCGAGTCGCCCTCGGTAATGAATATCATGCTCTCCTCTTTCCGGTCGTTTTTGGAGTCAGAATAGTGTATACGACAGTCGCGCAGCTTGCGATTGTGCAGGTTAGCCTTCTTGGCGCGCTCTCTGGCCAGCTTGGTTACGCCCGCCATAGCCTTACGCTCGTGCTCGTTCTCCTTGATTTTCTGCTCAAGGATGTCTGTGCAGTCCTCCTTATGTATGTGCAGATAGTTGTCTACCTCGCGCTTGATGAAGTCGCCCACATACTTGTTGATGGTGTCACCGCCCGGAGCCATGAGGGTAGAACCCAGCTTTATCTTTGTCTGCGACTCAAAAACGGGCTCTTCTACGTTGATGGCTATGGCCGCAACGATGCCATTTCGGATGTCGGCATACTCATATTTGCCGAAGAACTCCTTGATAGTCTTGGCTATATGCTCCTTGAAGGCTGTCTGATGTGTGCCTCCTTGCGTGGTGTGCTGGCCGTTTACGAACGAGTAATATTCCTCGCCATACTGGTTGGTGTGCGTAAAGGCTATCTCGATGTCTTCGCCCTTCATGTGCACGATGGGGTAAAGGCCGTCTACAGTCATGTTGTCGGTGAGCAAATCCTTCAGTCCATGGCGGCTCAGGATGCGCTGACCGTTATACATGATGGTGAGCCCGGTGTTGAGGTAAGTGTAGTTGCGGAGCATGGTTTCTACGATTTCATCGTGAAACTCATAGTTTTTGAACAGCGTATTATCTGGTTCGAAGAACACCAAAGTGCCCGTTTCATCGGCCGAATCGGATGTATTGTCTTGCTTGAGCACGCCTTTTTCGAACACCAGATGGCGCACTTTTCCCTCGCGGAAGCTCTTTACCTCGAAACGGGAGCTTAGCGCGTTGACCGCCTTGACGCCCACTCCGTTGAGCCCCACGCTCTTATGAAAGGCCTTGGAGTCGTACTTGCCGCCCGTGTTGAGCACACTTACGGCCTCTACAAGCTTTCCTTGTGGAATGCCACGGCCATAGTCGCGCACGGTGACGCGCAAGTTGTCCTCCATGTCTATCTCTATGCGGTCGCCCGCATTCATCTTAAACTCATCGATAGAGTTGTCTATCACCTCCTTGAGCAGCACATATATGCCGTCTTCGGGCAATGAACCGTCGCCCAACCGGCCGATGTACATACCCGGACGGGTACGCACATGCTCCATATCGCTCAGGTGACGGATATTGTCATCGGTATATGCCACCACAGGCTGGTCGGCATGGGATGGCTGGATATTCTCTTTATTTACGTTGTCTGACATATCTCATTTCTTTTTCCTGCCCCTTCAGGGCTGCCGTGGTGTGCGGCCAGGGTCATGCAATGGGCTTGCGATAGCACTTACGGCGCTTATGATTAACGGGATTAAGAGGCGCCCACTGTCCCTGCACGCCCTCGTTGCTCTCCATCTCAACCTGCGTTTCGCCCCACTTAAAACCATACTTGATGTAACGGGGTATGAGGTCGGCGAACAAAAGGGCATTGGCACCCTTGGCGCGATATTCGGGCAAGAAGCCGATGAGCAGCAAATCGACGCCCTCTGTGTGGTGAAACTTGATGGCGCGGAGCAGATGCCACCACCCGAAAGGCAGCAAACGACCGCGGCGGCACTTCTGTAACGCCCGCGAAAGAGAGGGCATGGTGATGCCCACACCTGCCAACTTATTGCCTTTATTGCCGTCTACGATGCACGTAACCAGGCTGAGGTCGAGGATGGGGAAGTACATCTTTACATACTGTTCTATCTGCCTCTGCGTGAGCGATGAATAGCCATAAAGCTCGCTATAGGTGTCGTTGATGAGCTGGAATATCTGCTGCGTGATGACGCCTTCTCTCACATCCTTGGCCGTAATCTTCATTACATGCAGATTGTAGCGGTCTTCCACCAGCTTGGCTATCTTGGTGTACTTGTCAGGAACGGCCTGCGGCACCGTCATATAATATTCCACGTAGGTGTTGTCTACCGACCAACCGCCCATCTTCTCCATGTGTTGGGGATAATAGGGATAGTTGTATATGGTGGGCATGGTGCCCAGTTTGTCGAAGCCCCACGTGAGCATGCCCTCCGGATCCATGTCGGTGAAGCCCAAAGGACCCACCATAGACCGCATGCCCTTGCTCTTGCCATAGTCGGCAACGGCCTGAAAGAGCGCGCGACTCACATCGATGTCGTCGATGAAATCGACCCATCCGAACCGTACATCCTTCTTATCCCACTTCTGATTGGCCTTATGATTGATGATGGCGGCAATGCGCCCGGCCAGCTTGCCGTCCTTATAGGCAAGGTAATATTCGGCCTCACAGAAGTCGAATGCGGCATTCTTGTCCTTAGACAGCGTGAACATATCATCGCTGAAAAGGTTGGGAACGTCGTATGGACTACCCTTATAGAGGTCGTAGTGAAAGTCTACGAATGTCTTAAGATCTTTTTTTGTCTCTACTTTCTTAATGCGTATTGCCGACATCTGTATTGTTATGTTATACCACTTTAAACATGCAAAATTAGCAAAAAAGTGGCATACAGCCAAATTTAAGGTCGTTTTTTGCTCACACAAGAGCTTTATGCAATGGTTGTTACAAAGCATCAGATATGCCGGGACTGTCTGGACAATGAAGCAGAGAGCACGCTTTAGGCGGGCTGCGTCACACTTTGGCGCACTGCAACAAGAGGCGCGTGCCGTCTTGCAGCGTAGTGGCAAAGAGATAAACATGGCCTCCTTCGCGTAGCTTCAGGCGCTTGCGCAGGGCTTGAACGGTCATGGGGAAGTTGCGCACGGCAATGTTTGCCTGGCTCAAAGGCTCCAGCATACGCCGCAGGCTGTGCTTGTTGAACGTTGAAACGGCCGTTATGCGGAACGTACGGCCGGGAAAACGGCGCTGCAGACGGTTGCTTACAAACAGATGGGAGTTGGCTGCCAGAGCAGCTACCTGATAGGTGCGGGCCAGCAAGGCAAAGCAGCCGGCCTTCATGATAGAGGCGTTGGGCTCATAGAGATAGCAGCCCTCAGCAGGCGACGGGGCCATGGGCAAGACGCCAGAAGGCTCGGCGGACTGCACGTAAGGGGCCATAGCGGGGTTGGAAAAGCTGAACATGAAGGGCTCGTCGGCGCTGTTCTCGCAGCAAACGGTTATCGACGGCCCGCCGCCCTTGCGCATCAGCACAAGCAACTCCTTACACTCGTTGCCCACAGACAGTATATACAGCCGCACGGCATGGCGCAAACGGCGCAGCGCCTCATGCCAATCGAGCATGGGCGAGAGCTTGAGCAGCACCCAGGAGGCCTTGTCTACCAGCTCATCAGCCAGCTCTGCCACGTCGGGAGAACAGTCTTCTATGCCAAAGACCTTGCGTCCGTGCATGTCGCGGCGCGCCGGATCGAGATAAAGAAGGGTGACATGGGGCAGCCGGTGCAGACTTTCGGTGCCGTCGGCACACTCTACGCGAGCGCCCGAAAGGCCCATCAGCCCGAAGTTATGGCGGGCCAGACCACACAAAACGGGGTTGCGCTCAACATATAATGCCTCGCCGAAAAGGGGCGCAAGGTGCATAAAGTCGATGCCGAAGCCGCCCGTGAGGTCGGCAAAGCGCGTAGGTTGGCCTTCCGAAGGGGCGTGTTGCAAAAGCTGCTGCACGATGTGCTGCTTGCGAGTGGCCGTGAACGAACTGGAACATTGCTCTAACGAGAGGCGGGGAGGAAACAGAAAGCCTTGCGGAAAGGTCATACCCGACAACTTCTCTGACGCTTTCTGCCGGCCTTCTATCTGCATCAGCGCCACGGGCATGTCTACATCGGGATGGCGCGAGGCGTGCAGGGCCAGCTCGTTGACATTGTCTGTGGCATGGCTGGCTATGAAAAGGCGGGTGGGCTCGGCCATTTCGAGCGTGCGGGAAAGAAGGTCTGTTGGTTCCATATCATCTTTGCTATAACCCTGCAAATATAGAAATTTTCTGTTAGACAAGCAAGAGAGCGAGGCAGAAAGAGCCTTGACAAACGGAGAAAGGGGCATTGAGAGAACCTGAAAGCATGGTTTTCATGATGTAATATAATTTATTTTATAATATAATTTAATTTATTTCATAATATAAAATAATTTATTTTATAAAACTATTTAAATTATATTGTTTCATAAAAAGATGACTATCAGAAGGTTGGAGGGGCTGTGTTTTTATGTGAGAACTATGTAGCCGATGGCAGCACACCTGATGCGCGGATACGATAAAGGGGAGCTACGTCCCGAAAGACGCGCCCCCCTTGTGTGTATAGATTTAAGGTTGTAATAGCATTTAAACCTACAGGCTGAAGAGTGATGCCACCTTCTCTGCATCGGTACCCTCCAGCACGCGTGCCTGAGCAACGGGTTCGTAGGTGAAGTTGGTGAACTGGAGCATCTGTATGGCGGCAAACTGACCGTCGGCGGAGAGGCATGTTTCTATCATAACATTGCCCAGGGGTGCCTCCTTGGGCTTATTGTTGCTGCCGATGAGTTTACTGAGCTCATCTGACGAGGCCGTGAGAAGCTTACGGAAGAAGGGTGCCTGGTCTACAGCATACTCGTGGCGAGAGGCAGTTACGGGACTGCCTGTAGGTGTATAAACGGCCTTGCTGAACAGACCGAAGAATGATTTCTGAACGGATATATGTTGGTTGGCCATTACGGTGGGGGCCATTGTGAGTTTCTTTATACTTGTCATAACTGTGTAAAATGATTATTATGGGCGCACGTTTGACGCGTCCTGAGTGAATAAACTAAAGGGTATGAAGTGCCAGTCTGCACGCGCAGACAGCATGGCGCCACGATGGGCGCAGGCTTTAAGGGGCTACACAGTTTAACACAAGAAGCGCTCTATGATGAGCACATAGCGCTCATCAGGGTTCTCCATGCGTATGGGGGCAGTGCTGAGCTTGCGCTTTCCTCGGCAATGGCGATAAGAATGGAATGGGTGTGACAGATAGGCCAGCCGCAAACGACGGCTCATACTGAACAGAAAATCGCTCTCGGCACCCGGCAATAAACGCTCGGGCAAGGAACAGCACACACGCGCCAACGACCGGCTGTCGGCTATGACGGCACCCGTGGCATGGGGCTTGCTGAGCTCGGCAAACAGAAACCATGAGGAAGAATCATCGTCGGATGCGGCACGAAGGCTGTGCTCGCTCGTTTCATTACATGGCAACGAGGTTCGCCCTTCTGCCATTCCGGAGACGCAGAAGAGGAGCAGAAGCCATAGCATGATGCCTTTATGAAACGTAGAAAGGTTCAATCTGTCACTTCAATTTATACTTGCAAAGATACGAAAAAGTTGTTTGTGCATCGCAATATGCCATGCTAAAGAAAGTGAAGACAAACAAAAAAGAATCCCGCAACCCCAAAAGGTTGCGGGAATAGCTATGTAAACAACAGGGAAGGCGAAGCTCCCCGCGTTGTTAGTCGTTGAGCTTTGCCTTGATGAACTCGCGGTTCAGGCGTGCGATGTTGGCGATGCTCTCGTTCTTGGGGCACTCAGCCTCGCAGGCTCTTGTATTGGTACAGTTGCCGAAGCCCAGCTCCTCCATCTTGGCAACCATGGCTTTGGCGCGCTTAGCAGCCTCAGGACGGCCCTGGGGAAGCAGTGCCAGCTGGCTCACCTTAGACGAAACGAAGAGCATGGCAGAACCATTCTTGCAGGCTGCCACACATGCGCCACAGCCTATGCACGTTGCGCAGTCCATGGCTTCGTCGGCATTCTCCTTAGGAATAAGGATGTTGTTGGCATCTTGTGCCTGCCCTGTGCGCACAGAGGTATAGCCTCCTGCGGCGATAATCTTATCAAAGGCAGAGCGGTCTACCATGCAGTCCTTTATCACGGGGAACGCTGCTGAACGCCAAGGCTCTACTGTTATGACATCGCCATCGTGGAAACGGCGCATGTAAAGCTGACATGTGGTGGCTCCCTGTGCCGGTCCGTGGGGATGACCGTTGATATACAGCGAGCACATACCGCATATACCCTCGCGGCAATCGTGGTCGAAGACAAAGGGCTCTTGCTTGTTTTCGATGAGCTGCTCATTAAGAATGTCGAGCATTTCGAGGAAAGAGGTATCGCCGGGAATGTCTTTCATCTCGAATGTATCAAAGTGACCCTTCTCTTGAGGGCCTTTCTGACGCCATACTTTAAGCGTGAAACTTATATTAGTATCCATTATTTGAATTCGTATTTAAATGTTTTACTTCTTGTAGTTACGAACCTGTACCTTTATATACTTATAGTCGAGAGGCTCCTTAAACAACTCAGGAGCAACCTCATCAGAGCCTTGATACTTCCAGCAAGCCACGTACATGTAGTTCTCATCGTCACGTTTGGCCTCGCCTTCCTCTGTCTGCGACTCCTCTCTAAAGTGTCCGCCGCAACTCTCATTACGGTTAAGTGCATCGTAAGCAATCAGCTCGCCCATGGTAATAAAGTCGCGCAAATGGATAGCTTTGTCGAGTTCTACGTTCAAGCCTTCCTTGCTTCCGGGTATGTAAACGTGCTCGTTAAACTCCTTGCGGATGTCCTTGAGCATGGCAAGTGCCTTCTTCAGACCCTCTGCATTGCGGGCCATACCTACATAATCCCACATGATGTGATAGAGTTTCTTGTGGATATGGTCTACACTCTCGTCACCCTGGATGTTATAGATGCGGTCTATCTCGGCCTGAACACCCTTCTCGGCCTCCTCAAACTCGGGCAGGTCGGTAGAGAAGCGGGGCACTGTGATCTGGTCAGACAGATAGTTCTGCATGGTGTAAGGAATGACAAAGTAGCCGTCACTCAGGCCTTGCATCAACGCAGACGCACCCAAACGGTTGGCTCCATGGTCAGAAAAGTTGCACTCACCCAGTGCAAACAAGCCCTTGATAGAGGTTTGCAACTCGTAATCTACCCAAAGTCCGCCCATCGTATAGTGGATAGCAGGGAATATCATCATGGGGTCTACGTGCGGATCGTCGTCGGTTATCTCCTGATACATATCGAAGAGGTTGCCATAACGCTGGTCTACAACATCGCGACCGAGGCGCTTGAAGGCGTCAGAGAAGTCGAGGAACACAGCCAGACCGGTGTTGTTAACACCATAACCCTTGTCTGTGCGCTCCTTGGCAGCACGTGATGCAACGTCACGGGGCACCAAGTTACCGAATGCCGGGTAGCGGCGCTCCAAGTAATAGTCGCGGTCTTCCTCTGGTATATCACGTCCCTTGAGTGTTCCGGCCTGCAGTTTCTTAGCGTCTTCCAACTTCTTAGGCACCCAGATACGGCCATCGTTACGCAGCGACTCCGACATCAGCGTGAGCTTGCTCTGCTTATCGCCGTGCACAGGAATGCAAGTTGGGTGTATCTGAACGAAACATGGGTTGGCAAAATAGGCTCCCTTGCGGTATGCCTGCACTGCTGCCGTGCAGTTACAACCCATGGCATTGGTTGAAAGGAAGTAGGTGTTGCCATATCCACCCGTTGCCAAACAAACGGCATGTGCTGAATAACGCTCCAGCTTACCGGTGACAAGGTTCTTGGCAATAATGCCTCTCGCGCGGCCATCTATGATAACCACGTCTTCCATCTCAGTACGTGTGTGCAGCTCTACGGTGCCGTTATGAACCTCTTTCATCAAAGAAGAGTAGGCACCAAGGAGCAGCTGCTGGCCTGTCTGGCCCTTTGCGTAGAACGTACGGCTTACCTGCACACCGCCAAACGAACGGTTTGCCAACATGCCACCATACTCACGGGCAAAAGGAACGCCCTGTGCCACGCACTGGTCAATGATGTTTGCGCTCACCTCAGCAAGACGATAGACGTTTGCCTCGCGTGCTCTGTAGTCGCCACCTTTGATAGTATCGTAGAAAAGACGGTATACAGAGTCGCCGTCATTCTGATAGTTCTTAGCTGCATTGATACCTCCCTGAGCGGCAATAGAGTGCGCACGGCGAGGTGAATCCTGAATGCAGAAGTTCAATACATGGAAGCCCATCTCACCAAGTGATGCTGCTGCTGATGCGCCGGCAAGACCTGTACCCACCACAATGATGTCGAGCTTGCGCTTGTTGGCAGGGTTTACCAGTTTCTGATGAGCTTTATAGTTGGTCCATTTCTCAGCCAAAGGGCCTTCGGGAATTCTAGAATCTATTTGATTAGCCATATCTTTAATCTTTCAAGTGTTGATTAATTTTACTTATTTTAACACATACTGGGGGCAAAACCCAACCAGAAGGAGAGCACGAGAAAGGCAAATACACCCATAAGAATCGTTACATAAACGAGCCCGATGCACTGCCAGCGCTTCAACCAAACCTTTCCGCTCCAGCCTAAAGTTTGCATTGCGCTCCAGAAACCATGTGAGAGGTGGAACCAAATAGCGCAAATCCAAATGAGATAGAGAATAGAGAAGACTGGATTAGAGAATGTTTGCTGTATCCATCCGAAGCCGTCAGTAGGACTAGGTGTAACATCTATACCGGCCAAATCGGCAAACATCATGTGTCCCCAGAAGTTGTAGAGGTGGAGAACAAGGCCTATCAAGATGATCAGACCAAGCACAAGCATGTTCTGAGAAGCCCAACTAACCTCAGGACGACGGTCTGTAACAGCGTAACGCTCATCGCCACGAGCACGTCGGTTCTGCGCTGTCAGGATGAAAGCATAGACGATGTGACACACAGCAAGGAATGCAAGAGCACCTGTACCCAATACTGCGTACCAGTTGCTACCTAGAAATTCGCAAATTGTGTTGTAGGCATCGCCAGAGAAAAAAGCTGCAACATTCATGCAACAGTGGAACGTCAAGAACAGAATAAGGCATACACCCGTTAATGACATCACCACTTTTCTACCAATAGGTGAATTGATTAACCACATAAAATTTGATTTTAATTTATTGAAATAGTTAGAATTATGTCACGTCAAAATATATTAGACCCTTGCATTAACCCATTCGGCAACACGCCCCATACCATATTATAGGTAGGGCACGTCACCAATACGATTGCAAAAATACTATATTTAGATGATAAAACAAAGTGTTTTGGCAAAAATTACAATTAAAATTCTTACTTTTGCCGAAAAAATAAGGAAACAAGAATTATGTACTTCAAGTATGATGTGCTGGTGATTGGAGGCGGACACGCAGGATGTGAGGCCGCAACAGCAGCTGCTAACATGGGTGCCAAGACTTGCTTGATAACCATGGACATGAATAAGATAGGGCAAATGAGTTGCAATCCGGCCGTAGGAGGTATAGCCAAAGGACAGATTGTGCGCGAGATTGACGCCCTGGGTGGCCAGATGGGCATTGTAACCGATGAAACGGCCATACAATTCAGGATGCTTAACCGCTCAAAAGGGCCCGCTATGTGGAGTCCGAGAGCGCAATGCGACAGAGGAAAATTCATTTGGAAATGGCGCTCTGTACTCGACTCGACTGATGGATTGGACATTTTTCAGGACCAGGCAGAGCAACTTTTAGTAGACAATAACAACCATGTTACGGGCGTAAAAACCATTTGGGGAGTAGAATTTCATGCCAACGCCGTTATCATAACGGCCGGAACGTTCCTCAACGGGTTGATGCACATTGGTCGAAAGATGGTTCCCGGCGGTAGAATAGCCGAACCTGCCGTTCTCAATTTCACGGAAAGCATCACGAAACACGGCATTTCAACGGGCAGGATGAAGACCGGAACGCCCGTAAGAATAGATAAGCGCAGCGTGCATTTCGAAGATATGGAAATGCAACCGGGCGAATCAGACTTTCATCAGTTCTCTTTTATGGGCCCGCATCGCGCCCTACCCCAACTGCCTTGCTGGACATGCGAAACCAACGAGACCGTTCACGAGATCCTCAAAAAAGGTTTGGCCGACTCACCTTTATATAATGGTCAGATAAAAAGCATCGGCCCGCGTTACTGTCCGTCGATAGAAACCAAGCTGGTGACGTTTCCCAACCGCACCAAACACCCCCTTTTCTTGGAGCCGGAGGGCACAAACACCAACGAGATGTATCTTAATGGCTTTTCATCGAGTATGCCTTGGGAGATACAACTAGAAGCTTTGCACCACATTCCGGCGCTTCGCGATGCAAAAATCTATCGTCCGGGTTACGCAATAGAATACGATTACTTCGATCCAACGCAGTTAAAGCACTCGCTTGAGTCGAAAATAGTGGGCGGTTTGTTCTTTGCCGGACAGGTAAACGGTACCACCGGCTACGAAGAAGCGGGTGGTCAAGGAACCGTGGCAGGCATTAACGCCGCCCTATTGTGTGCCGGCAGCGAGCCATTCGTGATGCACAGAGACGAATCTTACATCGGCGTACTCATCGACGACCTCACAACGAAAGGCGTAGACGAACCTTATCGCATGTTCACCTCACGCGCCGAATATCGCATTTTGCTCCGTCAGGACGACGCAGATGCCCGCCTTACCGAGAAAGGATACAACTTGGGCATTGTGAAAAAAGACCGTTACGACTGGTGGATGCAAAAGAAAGAATGGATAGAACGCATTGTTTCGTTCTGCGAGAGCACCCTTGTTCGCGGTCAAGACATCAATTCCTTCCTAGAGCATGTAGGCACTGCCCCACTCCGTTTCTCTGTTAAGCTGGCCGAATTGATAGCCCGTCCGCAGGTAAACTTCAGCAATCTGCGAACCCAGATACCTGCTTTCAACGAACTGCTGGAGCAAATTCCCAATCGCAAAGAAGAGATTATAGAAGCCGCTGAAGTGCGCATGAAGTATAAAGGATATACCGAACGCGAACAGATGTTTGCCGAAAAGATGCGCCGCTTGGAGAATATCAAGCTCAAGGGCCGCTTCAATTACAGCGAGATTCACGATCTCAGCACGGAGTGCAGGCAAAAGTTGGAGCGCATACAGCCCGAAACGCTTGCGCAAGCCAGTCGCATTCCCGGTGTAAGTCCGAGCGACATCAATGTTCTTTTGGTGCTCCTGGGCAGATAAAGCGCATGGCCCCGCCCCCACCGAGCCACCCCTTAGGAGCATTAAAGTAAAAGTTTCACGTGAAACAATAGACAATATAAATAACTCAATAACAACAAATTAGATGATGAACAACAAATTATTACTTGACCATCTGCGCTGTGTGCCAGACTGGCCCATTAAAGGTGTAAACTTCAGAGACGTAACTACGCTCTTCAAGAGCCCCGAATGCCTGGAAGAGATAGCAGACGAGATGACCGAAATGTATAAAGACAAGGGCATAACAAAGATAGTCGGAATAGAGAGCCGCGGCTTTGTGATGTCGTCAGCTGTAGCCACTCGCCTTCACGCCGGCGTTGTTTTGTGCCGCAAGCCGGGCAAGCTGCCGTGCGAAACCGTACAAGAAAGCTACATGAAAGAGTATGGCGTAGACACCATAGAGATACACAAGGACGCCATCAGCGAGGATGATGTCATCTTGCTGCACGACGATCTGCTTGCAACGGGCGGCACTATGAAGGCTGCCTGCGACCTTGTGAAGAAGTTTCACCCTAAGAAAATCTACTGCAACTTCATCATAGAGCTTGCCAGCGAGTTCCCTAACTGCCGCAAACAATTCGACAGCGACGTGGAGATAACCTCACTGCTGAAGTTCTAATTAAGGTTTCACGTGAAACAAAAAGCTTTAAAACGTTTATAAATAAGCTACTTACGAAATGGACAAAGAAGCAAAACTCGAACTGCAAAAGCATCTAAAGGCCATCGTGCTGAGCCTGCCCGACTCACCAGGAACCTATCAGTTTTATGACAAGAACGGCACCATTATATATGTAGGCAAGGCAAAGAACCTCAAGAAAAGGGTTTCTTCTTATTTTCATAAGGAAGTAGACAGATACAAGACAAAGGTTCTCGTGAGCAAGATATGCGATATTAGCTACTTCACTGTGCACACAGAAGAAGATGCCTTGCTCATAGAGAACCAACTTATCAAGCAATACAAGCCCCGCTACAATGTATTGCTGAAAGACGGGAAGACCTACCCCAGCATTTGCATCACAAGAGAATACTTCCCCAGAATATTCAAAACCCGAACCATCAACAAGCGTTACGGCACGTTTTATGGGCCCTACAGCCACATCAGCAGCATGTATGCGATACTCGATTTAATCAAGAAGCTCTATAAACCGCGCACTTGCCACATGGTGATTACGCAAGAAGGGGTTGACAAGGGCAAGTATAAGCCTTGTCTGGAGTATCACATACACAACTGCAAAGCGCCTTGCATAGGCAAACAAAGCTACAAGGAATATCAGGAAAACATTGCTCTGGCAAAAGAAATACTCAAGGGCAACACACGCGACGTGCAGAAAATGCTGTACGAAAAGATGCAGAAAAAGGCCGAAGAAATGAAGTTTGAGGAGGCCGAAGAGCTGAAACAGCAATACCTGGCACTCGAAAACTTCTGCGCAAAGAGCGAGATTGTGAGCCATACCATAACCGATGTAGACGTGTTTACCATCGTAGACGACGACTCAAACAAGCTGGCTTTCATCAACTACATACACGTAAAGAACGGCGCCATCAACCAAAGCTTCACCTATGAATATAAGCGCAAGCTGGACGAAACCGACGAAGAGCTGCTCAACGAGGCCATTCCGGAGATACGCTCGCGCTTCAACAGCACCGCAAAAGAGATTATCGTGCCCTTCGAAATGGACTTTAAACTGAAGGAAGCATACTTCTTCATACCCCAGAAAGGCGACAAGAAGCACCTGCTGGAACTGTCGGAGATGAACGCCAAACAGTATAAATTCGACCGTCTGAAGCAGGCTGAGAAGCTCAATCCTGAGCAAAAACAAACCCGACTGATGAGCGAACTGAAGGAGAAGATGCAACTGCCCAGCCTACCCTATCAGATAGAATGCTTTGATAACTCCAACATCAGCGGACAGGATGCCGTGGCTGCTTGTGTGGTATTCAAAGGCTTAAAGCCCTCAAAGAAAGACTACCGCAAGTACAACATCAAGACCGTTACGGGCCCAGACGATTACGCCTCTATGCAAGAAGTGGTGAGAAGGCGCTACACGCGCATGATAGAAGAGAAGCAGAAGCTGCCCGACCTCATCATAACCGATGGCGGAATAGGACAGATGAACGTGGTGAGAGAGGTGGTAGAAGACGAGCTGAAGCTGCAAATACCCATTGCCGGCCTGGCAAAAGACAACCACCACCGCACCAACGAGCTGCTCTACGGCTTCCCACCTAAGGTGATTGGCATGAAAACCGACAGCGAGTTGTTCCACATACTCACCCATATACAAGACGAAGTGCACCGCTTTGCCATCACCTTCCACCGCGACAAGCGCTCCAAACACGCCCTGCACAGCGCCTTAGACGACATAAAAGGCATCGGACCCAAGACAAAAGACACTTTGCTGAAGCAGCTTAAAACCGTAAAACAGATACAATCAGCTGATTTACAGACTATTACGAGCATCATAGGAGCCTCTAAAGGCCAACTGGTTTACAAATATTTTCATCCCGAAACGCACGATTTAAAGTAAAATGCTTATCTTTGTAACATGAGAATAGTGATACAAAGAGTAAGCAGAGCATCTGTTACCATCAACCAAGAAGTGAAGTCTGCCATAGGCAAAGGACTGCTCATACTGTTGGGCATAGCCCCCGATGACACGCAGAGCGATGCCGACTGGCTCGTTAAGAAGGCCGTTGGGTTGCGCATCTTCGACGATGAGCAGGGCGTGATGAACCTTTCCGTGCACGACATAGGGGGCGATGCCCTCGTGGTGAGCCAGTTCACGCTCATGGCAAGCTATAAAAAGGGCAACCGACCCAGCTACATTCACGCCGCGCCACACAACATCTCCATACCCCTTTACAACTATTTCGTGAGCCAAATGAGCCTGGCCATGGGCAAGGAAGTGGGCACGGGAGAGTTTGGAGCCGACATGAAGGTAGAGCTGCTCAACGACGGTCCGGTGACCATCTGCATGGACTCTAAAAACAAAGAGTAAATAGCAGAGCGCTCAGACCATTGTCAGGGCGGTGGCCGGAAAAGCATCGGCCCAACCCACTAGAGGCCTGCAGCGCCCCGTTAAACACCATTCTGAACGCATAAATCCAACCTATTATGACGATAAAAGAAGCCCAAGAGGCAGTAGACAAGTGGATAAAGACCTACGGCGTGCGCTATTTCAGCGAACTAACCAACATGGCGTGCCTCACCGAAGAGGTAGGCGAGCTGGCAAGAGTCATGGCGCGCACCTATGGCGACCAAAGTTTCAAGCCCGGCGAAAAGCACAATATGGGCGAGGAAATGGCCGATGTGCTGTGGGTTTTGCTCTGTCTGGCCAATCAAACGGGTGTAGATCTCACCGCCGAACTGCAAAAAAGCTTTGAGAAGAAGACACGCCGCGACGCCGAAAGGCATAAGAACAACCCTAAACTGCACGCAGACGAAGCGTCAAAAGCATGAATTTCAGGCAGAAAAATAATTTATTTTATGATGTAAAATAAACTATTTTATATTGTAAAACAGGTTATATTATAAAACGAAATAAATTGTAAAACATCATGGGAATCATCAAACAGAGCGTTGAAAAAGACATTCAATCGCAGCAAAACAAGATTACTGAGCAGAAGAGCAAGTACGAGCAGGCTCTTGAGAAGTACAACACCGACATCCAAGACAATGAGGTGAAGGAGGCCGTGAAGCAGATTATAGCCGAGAAGGTGAGCGAAAACGACACGCCGGAAGTGAAGAAATTCCTTTTCGGAAGCATCGAGCTCACCTCGCTCAACACCACCGACACGGAGGAAAAAATACTGGCCATGACCGAAAAAGTGAACCAGTTTGACAGCGCCTACCCCACCCTGCCGCACGTAGCTGCCATCTGTGCCTACCCATGCTTCACCAAGCTCATCAGCGAGAGCCTGGAGGTAGACGGCGTAGAGATAACCAATGTGACGGGCAACTTTCCCTCTTCGCAAACCTTCATAGAGTGTAAGACGGTAGAAACGGCACTGGCCATCAAGGACGGAGCCACCAACATCGACATCGTGATGCCCGTGGGCAAGTTTCTCTCTGGCGACTATGAGGGCATGTGCGACGACATCAACGAGCTCAAACAGACTTGCGGCGACGTGCCCATGAAGGTTATTCTGGAGACAGGCGACCTGGGCAGCTGCAGCAATATCAAGAAGGCGGCCATCCTGAGTATGTATGCCGGCGCCGACTACATCAAGACATCAACGGGCAAGGAGAAGGTTTCGGCCACGCCTGAAGCCGTTTACGTGATGTGCCAGGCCATCAAAGAGTATTATGAAGAAACGGGCATTCAGATAGGCTTAAAGCCTGCCGGAGGCATCAACAGCGTGATGGATGCCGTGATATATTATACCATATATAAGGAGATATTGGGCAAGCAATGGCTCACCAACGAGTGGTTCAGACTGGGCACCAGCCGTTTGGCCAACCTGCTTCTGAGCGAGATAGTGGGCACGGAAACCAAGTTCTTCTAACCGCCTAGGCCCTTAAAAGCATCAAGCACATTCCTTCAGCCCTGCTGAGAGAATGTGCTTGCTTCGTTATAGGTAGTAACCCACCCTATTGTATGCAGCCAAAAGAGGGGCCGCTACTTGTTTCTTCTGATAACATAATCAAGATAACCCTGCAGAGCGGCACGTATTTCGGGTTGGCTCACGTGCCCGTCTATATACTGTTGGGCCTGAACATGAAAGTCGTTCATGCGCTTTTCGGCATATTCTATTCCTCCATTTGCCTTTGTGAAAGCCACCAACCGGGCTATTTCATCAGCGCTGATGGTGTTGCTCTTCACCTTTTTGGCCAACTCTATCATGTGCTCGTCATGCGTCTTATTCAAGGCATAGAGAGCCGGCAACGTAAGTTTGCCCTCCGACATATCGTTTCCTGTGGGCTTGCCTATGGCGTCTGAGTCGTAATAATCGAATATATCATCTCTTATTTGGAAGATGATGCCCAGGTTCTGACCAAACAGTCGGGCTGCCTCCACCTCGTTTTCAGGTGCTCCGGCACTCTCCGCGCCGATGGCAGCACATGCTTCAAAGAGGGCAGCCGTCTTCTGCTTGATGACCTGATAATACACATCTTCCGACATATCGTCACGCTGTATGTTAGACAACTGCAGTATCTCGCCGTCAGAGAGCGTGCGTCCCAGGTTGGCAAGATAGCGCACGATGCGCTCAGAATGTGTAAAGGAAACATGCAGCAAGGCCGTAGACAGGATGTAGTCGCCCACAAGCACAGCCACCTTATTGTCATAGGCAGCGTTCACCGAGGCTTGTCCGCGGCGCTCGGCACTCTCATCCACCACGTCGTCGTGCACCAGTGAGGCCGTATGCAGCAGCTCCAGACCCACTGCGGCGTGCTGTGTTACGTCAGTTACCGTGCCATAGTTCTTGGCCAGAAGCAGTATGAGCATGGGCCTCATTCGCTTTCCGGCGCGCTGGCGTATATGCTTCAACGCCTGTTCCAGCAATCCGTTCTCATGCGAAAGCGAATCGTTGAAAATGTCAATAAATGCTGACAGTTCTACTGTTATAGGGCTTTTGATAACTGATAGATAATCCATGCCTGCTTAAATTTTGATACAAAATTAATGAAATTATCCCGTATTGTAACAAAAAATTAGTACTTTTACAGTGTTAAAGAGCAATAATTATGTCAAAACTGATACTTATAGACGCTTATGCATTGATATTCCGCTCTTATTATGCGTTTATCCGTGCACCGAGAATAAATTCAAAAGGGCTCAACACATCGGCCATCATGGGATTTTGCAACACCCTGCACGAGGTGTTGGAGAAGGAAAAACCCACACACATTGGCGTGGCCTTCGATCATGGCAAGACCTTCAGGCACGAGGCTTACCCACCCTATAAGGCGCAAAGAGAGGAAACACCAGAAGACATAAAGCGGGCCGTGCCCTACATCAAGCAGATACTTGAGGCTTGCCGAATACCTGTATACCAGGCCGACGGCTTCGAGGCCGACGACGTGATAGGCACGCTGGCCACACGGGCCGGACAAGAAGGCATAACAACCTATATGCTTACGCCCGACAAAGACTATGGCCAGCTCATCTCAGACAACGTCTATATGTATCGGCCAAGGCATGGCGGAGGCTATGACAAGATAGGTGTTGAGGAGATAGAGAGCAAGTATGGCATAGCATCTCCCCATCAGGTCATCGACCTTCTGGCACTTATGGGCGACTCGGCCGACAATTATCCGGGCTGTCCGGGCGTTGGTGAGAAGACGGCCGTGAAGCTTATCAACGCCTATGGGTCGGTAGACAGATTGCTGGAACACAGCGACGAGCTGAAAGGAAAGATGAAGGAGAAGGTGCAGGGTGCCGCCGACGACATCAAGATGGCCTACTATCTGGCCACCATACGCACAGACGTGCCCATCCATCCCTCATGGGATGAGATGAAGGTGGAGCAACCTGACGAGCAGAAACTCAGACAGGTGTTCGGCGAACTGGAATTTAAGACGCTCGCCGACCGATGGCTTAACAAAACAGAAAAGAAGCCTGCAAAAGCCCAAACAGAGCTCGATTTATTTGCAGAAAACACGAACAAGGATGCGGAAGAGCCAAAAATCGAGCATTTTGAGAGCCTTAAAACCACTCCACATAAATATCATCTCATTGAAAATGAGGAGGATGCAAGGTCTGTTTGTGACTTTTTAAGGACAAAAAAAATTCTCAGTCTAGACACAGAAACCACTTCTACCAACGCCATAGAGGCCGAATTGGTGGGTATGAGCTTTGCTGTGACCGAAAACGAAGCCTATTATGTAGCCGTAAAACCCAATCGTGAAGAAGCCTTAAAAATGGTAAACATATTCAAATCATTATATGAAGACCCCGAAATAGTGAAGGTTGGGCAAAACATCAAGTACGATTACGAGGTGTTGCACCATTACGGCGTAGAGATAAAAGGGCAGATGTTCGACACCATGATAGCCCACTACCTCATCAATCCCGAACTGCATCACGGCATGGACTACATGGCCGAGACGCTGCTAAACTATCAGACGGTACACATAGAAGAACTCATCGGGCCCAAAGGACGCAACCAAAAGAACATGCGCGACCTTGATGCCAAAGACATATACGAGTATGCTTGCGAGGATGCCGACGTAACCTTAAAGTTGAAGAACGTGCTTGAGCCCAAGCTGAAGGAGGTGGGTGCCGAGAAGCTTTTCTATGATATAGAGATGCCTTTGGTGGTTGTGCTGGCCGATATGGAGCTTACGGGCGTTCGACTGGACACTGACGCGCTGCAAGAAACATCCAAGCTGTTCAGCGAGAGAATGCATGTGTACGAGCAACGAATATATAAGGAGGCCGGCGAAACGTTCAACATATCCAGCCCTAAGCAGGTGGGCGACATCTTGTTCGGCAAGATGCAGCTCATGGAGAAGCCCAAAAAGACACGCACCGGACAGTATGTCACCTCTGAAGAGGTGCTCCTTCAGCTCAAAAACAAGGCCCCCATCGTGTCTGACATTCTGGATTACAGAGGCATGAAGAAGCTTCTGAGCACCTATATAGATGCGCTTCCAAAACTCATCAATCCCGAAACGCATCACATACACACCTCTTTCAATCAGGCACTTACAGCAACTGGCAGGCTATCTAGCTCTGATCCCAACCTGCAAAACATACCGGTGCGCACCGACGATGGCAAAGAAATACGCAAATGCTTCATACCTGAGCCGGGCTGTTTGTTCTTTTCGGCCGACTATTCGCAGATAGAGTTGCGCATTATGGCTCATCTTTCGGGCGACGAGAAGATGATAGAGGCCTTCAAGGAGGGCCTGGACATTCACCGGGCCACGGCATCCAAGATATGGAAAGAGCCTATGGAGGAGGTTACCGACGCCCAACGCAAGAAGGCAAAGCAAGCCAACTTTGGCATTATATATGGCATAACGACCTACGGACTGGCGCAGCGCATGGACATTTCGAATGGTGAGGCGCGCTCATTGATAGCCGATTACTTCAACACCTTCCCCAAAGTGAAGGCCTATATGGAGCTGTCTATCGAGCGGGCACGGCAGAAAGGCTATGCCGAAACCATCTTCGGCCGTCGCCGATACCTGCCCGACATACACTCAAAGAACGGCACCGTGAGGGGATTTGCAGAGCGCAACGCCATCAACGCGCCCATTCAGGGCTCGGAAGCCGACATCATCAAGGTGGCCATGGTGCGTATATGGAGGCGCTTCAAGGCCGAGGGCATACGCTCAAAGATGATACTTCAGGTGCACGACGAGCTCAACTTCAGCGTCTATCCCGATGAGAAGGAGCGCGTAGAGCACATCGTTTTAGAGGAGATGCAGGGTGCTTGCAAGCTCAAGGTGCCCTTGTTGGCCGACGCCGGATGGGGTAACAACTGGCTCGAGGCACATTAACAACAACGCCATGAGGTACATATCCAGTCATAACTGTCATGTCATGACACTGTGCAAAAGACTGATTTTTTTCATCTTTTTGTCGCAGTTGCTGCTCGCATGTAGTCATAACAAGCACAACAACAGCACGTTAAGGAGCATGTATTACTGGCAGACAACGTTCAACATAAACGATTCGGTCACGCAAAAGTTTCTGCGCGAGCATCGCGTCAGCCGACTCTACGTGCGCTTCTTTGACGTGGTGATGCGGCAGGATGAGCCCATGCCCAATGCAACCATCAGCTTTAAGCATCCTGTAGACAGGCACTTTGACATCGTTCCGGTGGTGTTTATCACCAACGATGTGATGCAACATCCGCGCCAGGGACTGGCCGACAAGGTGCTGAAACGCGTCGTGCAGATGTGCCAAACGCATGACATAGGCCCTATAAAAGAGGTACAGATAGACTGCGACTGGACGCTTTCTACGCGCCGAACATACTATAGCTTCTTGCAAGAGTTGCATGACCTGACAGCCAAACACGACATCAAGCTGTCTACCACCATCCGTTTTCATCAGCTGTCGCACCCTGCCCCACCCGTAGACCGCGGCGTGCTGATGATATATAACACCGGAGAGATAAGCGATTATAACGAACATCACCCCATATTAGACATGCGCAGCGTAGACAAATATCTGCCTTATTTGAGCCAATATCCCCTACATCTGAGCGCTGCCTACCCTATTTTCAGCTGGAAAGTGCTGTTTAGGGCACATCAGTTCATAGGTATCGTGCACAGCAAAGACGAATATCCCATCGTTGCGGGCGACGAAATAGTGACGCGAAGCGTGCAGACAGAACAGCTTTTCGAGGCACATCAAACCATAGAGAGGCTTCGGCCGGATGCTAACAACGAGGTGATATTATACGATTTACAACCCCAAAACATCATAAAATATAAATACAAGGACTATGAAAAAGTGTTTAATCATTAGCTTTGTGCTTGCCCTGAGCTGCAAGGCACAAGCCTGCGGGCCTGAGATTCATACGCACAACCAATATCTTTTCAGCGTAGAAGAACCCTACGACGGCTCATCTGCCGTAGATGGAAAGCGATTCGATGCCTTTTGGAAGCAATATACCAAGGGCAAAGTAGGCTCTTACAACGACTGGACCGACGGCAAGGAGGCCTCTGAAATCATCATGCAGACAGCCCAACAACGCAAGGATTGGGAGATGGTTACGTACTTGAAGTGGCTCAACAGCTATCTTAGCTTGTCTAATGACTACAATAATTCGTGGGACTATCCCACCAAAGAGCAAATCAATGAGAGGGAGAAGAACAAGCAGGCACTGCTATACGCCGCGCTGAAATACCGCGGAAAGCGGCTCAAACCACAGTTTGACTTGCTCGTGATGCGTGCCAATATGCTCCTCGATCGCAGCAAACAGAACGTCTACTATTGGACTCAGGTAGGCTCAAAGCTGCCCGCCAGCCCATATAAAGACATGATGGAGAACATCTATGCACGGGCTTTGCTGCGCACAGGACGCGTGAATGAGGCTCTGGAAATATACGCCAAGCAAGGCGACATGACCAGTCTGAAGTGGTATGTAAGAAGCTATCGCAACCTGGCAGGCATACAAACAATATACAAGCGTAACCCCAACAGCCGCCTGCTGCCCTATCTTGTGCAAGACTTTGTGAACAATGCGCAAGAAACGCAGGACGTTTACACCCGCTCTGTGCCCTATACTCCCGATGCCGATAAGGCACAATGGAAAGACAGCGACTACGTTGATGCCATACAAACCGTAGGTCGCAAGCCCGTATATGAAAAGGATATGCTTGGCTTCATAGCCTTTGCCAAGACCGTGGTGAGCAGTGGCAGCAGCCAGACACCATGCCTCTGGCAGTCGGCCATCGGTGCTTTGCAGTATCTGCTTGGTCAATATGGCGAGGCAAAAGCAACGCTTGCAGAAGCCGGCAACATGCAAGGCACACAACGAATGAAGGACAACGCGCGTGTGCTCACGCTGCTCAACTCTATCGAAACAGAGCCCTGGAGCGACAATTACAGCCGTTATGCTGCGCAAGAAATGCAGTGGCTCGGCACGAAATACCTGCAAGAGTCGGCCAGCTTCAGGCAAGCGGACGACTATGACCAAGGCTCTCACTATTATGACGTGCTAGACCGAGTGGCTTACAACGCCCTATATAAGAGACTGCAAAGAGAAAGCAGGCCCTTCGAGGCATTGGCTCTGATGGCTTATATGGACGAGCAATACCCCCGTTACGAGTATTATACGGGCAAGAAAAGCCACACCATAAGGTACAACGAAGAATGGAAAGGATGGGAAACAAGGGCAGACTGGAGCGGTGAATACTTCACACAACTCGACGAAATGCCCGCCGACAGCATCAACCTGTATTACACTTGGCTGCAAAGCACGAAGAACGACGATGCTCTCTCAGCCTTTCTGAAGGCCGGAAGCTATCGAGATGCCCAGTATTTCAATGATGTCATCGGCACGAAATACATGGCTGAGGGACGGTTTAGGGATGCTATACCCTTCTTGGAAAAAGTTCCTGCCACCTATTATAATACCACCAACACCTGCAACTACATGGCCCTGCGCGATTATCACAAGCCCATGTGGTTCGGAAAACAGCGGCTCACGGATGCACAACAGACGATGAATGTACTCGAAACCGTGCAGACGAACCCCCGATTAGACTTCTGTCGCGAAATCGTAGAGCTGAAAACGCAGCGCATGCTCACCAGTAACAGCGGCACGGCAGATGCTCTTGGCTACAAGATAGCCACCATGTTGTATCAGGCAAGCTATGAAGGCGACTGCTGGTGGCTCACTCATTATCTCTGGAGTTGCACCGATACGGTTCGTCCGAAGGAGCATGACTTCATAGCAGATGCCATCACTCTGCTGCAAAGAAACACGCTGACAGAAGACAAAGACTTGAGATTCAAAAGCCTGTATGCCCTTGCCTACATACGCAGAGACCCATGGCGCGACACCAACTATTATCTCTTCAACGAAGACAACAACATCATCTATCGCTCCAGCAGGCAATATCAAGCACTCATGGCACTCAACCGCTTCGTCAATGCCAATCCTTCTTACGCCGAAAACAACTATGTTTCGCATTGCGATGTGCTGAAGCAATTCCGCAAAACACTCTGAAAACTTTGCTAAGTGCATAGAAATTAGTAATTTTGCAAATCGATTTGAATAAGTTATAAAACAAAGATATGGCATTAAAATGTGGTATTGTAGGCCTTCCAAACGTTGGAAAGTCTACCCTTTTCAACTGCTTGAGCAGTGCAAAAGCACAAGCAGCAAACTTTCCTTTCTGTACGATAGAGCCTAATCTTGGCGTTATTACCGTGCCCGACGAGCGCCTTACGAAGCTCGCAGAGATTGTTCATCCGGGCCGAATAGTACCTGCTACCTGCGAGATAGTAGACATTGCAGGCCTCGTAAAGGGTGCGTCGAAGGGCGAAGGACTGGGCAATAAGTTTCTTGGAAACATACGCGAGTGTGACGCCATCATACATGTGATACGCTGTTTTGATGATGACAACGTGGTGAGAGAGGGCGGAGCAGCCGTCAATCCGGTAGAAGACAAGGAGATAATAGACACCGAATTGCAGCTCAAAGACCTCGAAACGATAGAGAGCCAGCTCACTAAGCAGCAGAAGATAGCCGCAACCGGCAACAAGGACGCAAAGACTCTGGTCACCGTTCTGGAGGCTTACAAGGCCGCGCTTGAGCAAGGCAAGAACGCCCGCAGCGTGACCTTCGACTCCAAGGAGGAGCTTCAGGCAGCCCACGACCTCTTTCTTCTCACCACCAAACCCGTGCTCTACGTGTGCAACGTAGACGAGGCCAGCGCCAAAACAGGCAACGACTACAGCCGCAAGATAGAGGAAATAGCCGCCCAGGAGGGCGCGGAGGCCATGGTGATAGCCGCAAAGACGGAGGAAGACATAGCCTCTCTAGACACCTATGAGGATAAGAAGATGTTCCTGGACGAGCTCGGTCTGGAGGAGAGCGGCGTGAACCGACTCATCAAGAAGGCCTATCACCTGCTCAATCTGCAAACATTCATCACCGCCGGAGAGATGGAAGTGAAGGCCTGGACCTACCATAAAGGCTGGAAGGCACCGCAATGCGCCGGCGTCATACACACCGATTTTGAGAAAGGATTTATCCGTGCCGAGGTCATCAAATACGAAGATTACATCAAGTACGGCTCAGAAGCAGCCGTTCGCGAGGCCGGAAAGATGGGCATAGAGGGCAAGGATTATGTAGTGCAAGACGGCGATATCATGCACTTCCGCTTCAATGTTTAAACGCCAAAAGCAATGAACAGCCTGCTATATATATACTGGAAGCCGGATGAGATAGCCTTTCATCTCGGCTCCTTTGGCGTGCGCTGGTACTCCATGTGCTGGCTCGTGGGCCTTGTCTTGGGCTTTTTCCTTATGAAATGGCTGTATAAACGCCATCACTATAGCGATGAGAAGTTCGAGCCTTTGTTCCTTTATGTGTTCATCAGCGTGCTCATTGGCGGACGTCTGGGGCACTGCATACCCTACGAAGGCGGCTATTTTCTGAACTCATGGGACCATGTTGTAGAGATGCTTCTGCCCATTCGGCACATGGCAAACGGTGCCTGGAAGTTTGTGGGCTATCAGGGTTTGGCCTCTCACGGCGGCGTGATAGGCATGCTCATAGGCCTCTGGCTCTACATCAGAAGGTATAAGATGCCAGCTTGGGTGGTGCTCGATTTCATGGGAATATGCTCCGGCATTACCGCAACCTTCATACGATTGGGCAACCTAATGAACTCCGAGATCATCGGAAAGGTTACGGATGTGCCTTGGGCATTCATCTTTGCCAACGTAGACCAGGCACCCCGCCACCCCGGACAGCTCTATGAGTCGCTCTTTTATCTGCTGGTTTTCTTCGTGATACTGGCCATCTACAAGCGCCATAGCGACAAGGTGGGCACCGGATTCTTCTTTGGTTTGTGCCTCACCCTTATCTTTACGTTCCGTTTCTTCGTAGAGTTTCTCAAGGAAGAGCAAGAAAGCTGGGAGGCCAGCCTGCCCCTTAACATGGGTCAGATGCTCTCCATCCCGCTCATAGCATTGGGTCTGTGGGCTCTCATCACATCGTTCAAGCGCAAGAAGGCAGCCTGAACGGCAGCAGCGAATAGCCTTGGCCGGTGCCCTATAGGGCCGCCAAGGCTATTTGCCTTTCACTATTTTCTTTATCTCGTTCAGCTTGTTGAGCGCCTCTACAGGCGTCAGATTGTTGATGTCAAGGTTAAGAATCTCATCCCTAACCTGCTCCAGCACGGGGTCATCCAGTTGGAAGAAGGACAGCTGAACCCCTTCCCTACCCTGCCCCAGCGTCTCTACCGAGGGCTTAGACACCTTGCCCACCTGGGCATTATCGGCCTCCAGCTCCTTCAGGATGGTCTTGGCGCGCTTCACAACCGATGGCGGCATGCCCGCAATCTCGGCCACATGTATACCGAAGCTATGCTCTGAGCCACCCCGTTCCAGCTTACGCAAGAAGATAATCTTGCCGTCTACCTCCTTCACCGACACGTTATAGTTTTTTATCCGGCTGAATGTTTTCTCCATTTCATTCAGTTCATGATAGTGCGTAGCAAAGAGAGTGCGTGCCCGCGCCTTGGGTTTCTCATGCAGATACTCCACGATGGCCCACGCAATAGAAATGCCGTCATAGGTAGACGTGCCCCTGCCCAGCTCATCAAAGAGCACGAGCGACTTGGGCGTAACGCTGTTCAGGATGTTGGCAGCCTCCGTCATCTCCACCATAAAGGTAGAGTCTCCGAGGGCGATATTATCTGACGCACCCACGCGGGTGAATATTTTGTCAACCAATCCCACACGTGCCTGCTCTGCCGGAACAAAGCATCCGGCCTGCGCAAGCAGCACGATGAGCGCCGTTTGTCTGAGCAAAGCCGACTTACCGGCCATGTTGGGGCCCGTAATCATCATGATTTGCTGCTTCTGCGTGTCGAGATACACATCGTTGGGCACATACTTCTCGCCCAAGGGCAGCTGCTTCTCAATGACCGGATGGCGGCCTCCGTGAATGTCGAGCACGTCCGACTCGTCTACCACGGGGCGCACATAGTTGTTCTGCTCGGCCACCTTGGCAAAGCCCAAGAGGCAGTCTAGGCGCGCGATGAGGTTGGCGTTTATCTGCACCTGCGGTATAAACTCCTGCATATACTGCACCAGTTCGGCAAAGAGCGAGCCCTCCATGGCCAGTATCTTCTCGTCTGCGCCCAGTATTTTTTCCTCATATTCCTTCAGCTCCGGCGTGATGTAACGCTCTGCCTGAGCCAGTGTCTGCTTGCGTATCCATGTCTCCGGCACCTTATCCTTAAAGGTGTTGCGCACCTCAAGATAGTATCCAAAGACGTTGTTGAAGCCAATCTTCAGGCTTGAGATGCCCGTTTGCTCCACCTCACGCTGCTGTATTTGCAGCAAATATTCCTTTCCTCCGTCGCGAATGTCACGCAGTTGGTCAAGCTCCTCATTATATCCGCGTGCTATCACGCCCCCCTTGTTCACCAGCAAGGGTGGATCGGGCACCACCTCTTGCGCAATACGGTCTCTCAGCGAGGCACACAGGCTGAGCTGCTCCCCTATCCTATTGAGCGAAGGCTCGCTGGCCTGCTCGCAAGCAGCCTTTACCGGCCCCAGCGCAAGGAGCGCGTTCTTGAGCTGAACAATCTCTCTTGGGCTCACACGGCCCACGGCCACCTTGGATATGATGCGCTCCAGGTCGCCCATACGATGAAAGGCATCGTCGAGAATGCCCCTGAACTCGGTGTCCTTAAAGAAATATTCCACCACGTCGAGGCGCTCGTTGATGGGCTTAACGTCGCGCAGCGGAAACACGAGCCACCGTCTGAGCATACGTCCGCCCATGGGTGTCACGGTGTTATCCACCACTTGCAGCAGCGACGAGCCGTCTTGCTGCATAGGAGCGAGCAGCTCCAGGCTGCGAATGGTGAACTGATCGAGCCGCACATACTTGTCTTCCTCAATGCGTGTGAGGGCTGTTATGTGCGAGATGTGTGTGTGCTGGGTGAGCTCAAGATACTGCATGATGGCTCCGCTGGCCACTATTCCGTTGTGCAGATGGTCTACTCCGAAGCCCTTGAGGTTGCGTGTGCCGAAGTGCCTGAGCAGCTTTTGGCGCGCCGTTTGCTCAGTAAACACCCAGTCGTCTAGTTCAAAGGTGCACAGACGGGTGCCGAAGTAACGCTCAAAGTCGGCCTTACGAGCCCGGTTGAACAGCACTTCCTTGGGCTGAAAGTTGCCCAAGAGCTTCTCAACATAATCGTATGTGCCCTCGCCCGTAAGAAATTCGCCCGTCGAAATATCCAGAAACGACACGCCGCACGCCCCTTTTCCGAAGTGAACGGCCGCCAGGAAGTTGTTTTCCTTATAGTTCAGCACGTTGTCGTTCATGGCTACGCCGGGCGTAACAAGTTCTGTTATGCCGCGCTTCACCATCTTGTCGAAGGCCGAAAGGCCTTTCTTGCCCTTGATGAGCTCGCGTTTCTTCTTGGGATCTTCCAGTTGGTCACAGATGGCAACACGCTTTCCGGCCCTGATGAGCTTGGGCAAGTAAGTGTCAAGAGCATGATGCGGAAAGCCCGCCATCTCTGCTCCGGAGCTCGCTCCGTTGTTTCTTCGGGTGAGAGTGATGCCTAATATCTTTGATGCCTCAATGGCGTCATCACAGTAAGTCTCGTAGAAGTCGCCGCATCTGAACAGCAACAGCGCGTCAGGATGCTTGGATTTCATAGCAAAAAACTGCTTCATCATGGGCGTGAGGCCCTTATCATTGCTCGTCATGAGTGCTTTTTCCTTTTTCTTTACTCGGTGATTTGCAAAGTTAAGACAAAAAAACCAATTTGCAAAATTATTATTTCGCTTTTTCAGTCTGCCCCTTATCGCACGGCCCGGCTATAGGACCCACGGCAACCACTGCCCCACCCCACACTGACGAAACATGACTTGAAGGAGGTCGTATGATTGGTAAAGAAACCTAACAATATGCAGCTTACACGGCCCCATTTAGCCTTTCTAAACAGCATAACAATGGTTTTAAGTTGTAAAAAGGCCGCTTTTAAGTTGCGAAACAGGCACTTTTGACGTGTAAAAACGGCATTTTTAAAACGCTAAAAGGGCACTTTTACATCCCCTACCCTATCACATTGATTATCAAGATGTTGCATAAAACATCAGAAATCAGGTAATTTTAATTTATAGAAAAAAGAAAAAAACTCATATATATTGACAATATTATTCTACTTATTTATTAAATTTGCCACCGAAAAGCAAACTAACTAAACATTGTAAAGACCTAAACCTATGAGAAAAATTATCATCCTGATGGCGTTGCTCGCGCTGAACCTGACAGCTGGAGCAGAGAATCGAAGTTGGAACTTCGGCGTCATTTCACAGGCAGACAGAGATGCGATGAAGGCCGACGCATCCAATTGGAACTATGATAGCAAAAACGATCGCTATCAATACCTCAACGCACTGAACGACGAACCGGCCCTGGCAGGCGGCCAACCACTGGCTGCCGTAAACGGACTGCGCTTCACCGTGACCGCATCGAGCAGCGGAAACCTGCGTCTGGGCTATAAGAGCGGGTGCTGCATGTGGCTGGCTGGCACATCTGTTATCACCGTGCCCGACTGCAAGAAGAACGAGGTGCTGAAGGTGGAATATACCACCTCGAAGAAAGGAGAGGCACGCACCTTCACCGCAACCAACGTTGTGGGCACTTTTCCCAGCGCTTCGAGCAAGGACACACACTACACCGGCGAGGTGAAAGTGGCCGACGACGGCAACGTAACGCTCACACTCAGCGGCGCGCTCTATGTTTATACCATCTCAGTGACCGACACCACGGGCCAGGGAGGCGGCTCGCAGGGTGGGGGAGACGATGAAGATGAGGGCGGAAGCACCTCACCCGACAACCCCAACAACCCCAACGACCAGGCGCACTCCTTTACTTACATGACGGGGCAGCAGGCTCTGCAAACGCCTAACATAGGCAACGGGCCCGTGATATGGGTGGCACCAGACGGCAACGACGCCAACGACGGCTCTGAGAGCAAGCCTCTTGCTTCGCTGCAAAAGGCTGTAGACAAGGCCACTACGCCCGGAACAACCATCTATATGAAGGCCGGCACGTATAACTATAATGCCCGCGTGAACATTAACGAGCGCAACGGAACGTCAGACAACTATAATTCTATCATCTGTCCGGACGGACGTGCCATCCTAGACTTCAGCTCGATGCCTTATCATGCGCACAGCAACAACCCGCAACAAGGCATCAGACTCACCAGCTCTTACTGGCATTTCTATCGCATAGACATCACCAACGCCAGCGACAACGGTATGCTCATAGAGCGCAACAAGCCCATGGGAGCATCGGCTTCGGCCATCATAGATCGCACACAAGATGCTCATGACAACATCATAGAGAACTGCCGCTTCTATCGAAACGGCGACACAGGACTGCAAATCAAGAACTTAGGTGCCTTCAACTATATCCTTAACTGCGACGCCTACGAGAATAAAGACGAGGCAGACGGCGATGCCGACGGATTCGCACCCAAGATAAGCGTGGGCGACGGCAACTATTTTTATGGGTGCAGAGCCTACAACAACAGTGACGACGGCTATGATGTATTCTTCAAAAAGACGGGAGGTTTCACCGACAACAAGACCATAGTGTTTGAGAATTGCCTGGCTTTTGAAAACGGATATCTTAACGGAGCAGCTACAAAAGGCAACATGAACGGCTTCAAGATGGGCTCTGATCAGGGCAGAATGAACGTGGTACTGAACCGCTGCATAGCCGCCAACAACGGCTCAAAGGGCTTCGATCAGAACCATAACTCGGGCGACATCATTATGAACAACTGCACGGGCTATGCCACAAAAGCATTCACCACCAAAAGCTACAGCTACAGAATATACGAGAGCATAGCCAGTGGCAGTGTGGTGGAACTGACCAACTGCATTGCCATCAACGATAATCTGAAGACCGACAGGCATCCCAACGACCCGTCAAAGCATGGCGACGGCAGCAAGAAATACGGTAGGGTAGAGGTGACGCAGGGCACCATGACAACGTGCGACCTGAGCGTTGACCCATCTAACGTGAAGAGTGAGGATGATGCCAACACTCTGATAGCCGAGCGAGACGAGAACGGCGACCTGCAATGGGATGCCATCACATGGGGCCATCCCACTGATAACAACGCGCTGCTGGTGGACAAGGGCACCCCCGTAGCAGCCAACAACCGCTATCAGGCCACGGGCGTGAGCGTGCCGGCCATTGAGTATGCCGGCTCGGCACCCGATCTGGGAGCCTTTGAGCAGGGCCTCTCGCGCAAGAAGGTGAGCTTCGGCGGTCTCGCAACGGGCATAGGCCGGATAGCCGGCACACAAACTTCCAGCAAGCGGGTGAGGCTGGTGCAGGCCTTCAACGGCATGGTTGTGCTGAGCCTGGAGGGTGCCAAGGCAGCCGAACAATACACGCTGAGCGCCTATACAGCCGACGGCAAGCTCATAGGCAAGCACCACTTCAACGGCACCGGAACAGCCATCTATCTGCCCAACGTGAAGGGAATGATTATCATGAAGATAGAAGGAGCCGGCGTGCATGAGCACGTGAAAGCTCTGATGAGGTAATTTTTATTCATAAGTAATGTTTTAATTGAGAAAGTGCCAAGCCCGTGAGGGTAGGGCACTTTCTTGTTATAAGGGGCGCGTCTTGCCCGCCTGGGCATCACGTCCGGCCATCCTGCCTTTGCGGCAAGAAGACATGGGCGCGCCGTTTTTGGATGATTTAGAAATTAAAATTTGCAATTTCGGCGCGATTAATGTAACTTTGCATCGCGCATACTGTAAGAAGTAGGCCAACAATCAGCAAATTAACAATAAACTATAACGGCATAATGGAATATAACTTCAAGGCAATAGAGAAGAAATGGCAGCAGAGATGGGTGGAACAAAATACTTATCGCGTAACTGAAAATAAGGATAAGAAGAAGTTTTACGTGCTCAATATGTTTCCTTATCCATCGGGAGCCGGGCTGCATGTGGGCCATCCCCTGGGCTACATAGCAAGCGACATATACGCCCGCTACAAGCGCTTGAGAGGCTATAACGTGCTCAACCCCATGGGCTACGACGCTTACGGACTGCCTGCCGAGCAATATGCCATACAGACAGGACAGCATCCCGCCATCACAACAGAGAACAATATAAACCACTATAGGGATCAGCTTGACAAGATAGGCTTCTCGTTCGACTGGGACAGAGAGGTGCGCACGTGCGACCCGAAGTATTATCACTGGACGCAATGGGCATTCGAAAAGATGTTCAAGTCGTTCTATTGCAACAAGTGTCAGAGCGCTATGCCCATCGAAAAGCTCATAGAGCACTTCGAGAAGCAAGGCACTGAAGACCTCGACGTGGCACAAAGCGAGGAACTGAAGTTTACTGCTGACGAGTGGAACGCCATGAGCGAGAAGCAAAAACAGCAAACGCTCATGAACTATCGCATTGCTTATCTGGGCGAAACCATGGTGAACTGGTGCGCCGGACTGGGCACCGTGCTGGCCAACGACGAGGTGGTAGACGGCATGAGCGTGCGCGGTGGCTATCCCGTAGTGCAGAAGAAGATGCGCCAATGGTGCCTCCGCACGTCGGCTTATGCACAGCGCTTGCTCGACGGACTGGACACTATAGACTGGACAGAGTCGCTCAAGGAGACGCAACGCAACTGGATTGGCCGCTCAGAAGGCACGGAGATGCAGTTCAAGGTGGCCGGAACAGACCGCGAATTTACCATCTTCACCACTCGCGCCGACACCATCTTTGGCGTGACATTCATGGTGTTGGCTCCTGAAAGCGAGCTGGTGAGCGAGCTCACTACGCCGGAACAGAAGGCAGCAGTAGATGAATATCTGGCTTATGTGAAGAAGCGCACCGAGCGAGAGCGCATTTCTGACAAGAAGGTTACGGGAGTGTTCTCCGGCTCTTATGCCGTAAATCCCTTCACAGGTGATAACATTCCCATCTGGATAAGCGAGTATGTGCTGGCCGGATACGGCACGGGAGCCATCATGGCCGTGCCTGCTCACGACAGCAGAGACTATGCCTTCGCACGTCACTTCAACCTGCCTGTCATCCCATTGATAGAGGGTGCCGACGTGAGCGAGGAGAGTTTCGACGCCAAAGAGGGCATCGTGATGAACAGTCCTAAGCAAGGCGTGAAGGCATTAGACGACTTCTCACTCAACGGAAAGACCGTCAAAGAGGCCATTGAGGCCACTAAGGAGTTTGTAACAAGCCATCATCTGGGCCGAGTAAAGGTGAACTACCGCCTGCGCGACGCCATCTTCTCACGCCAAAGATACTGGGGCGAGCCCTTCCCGGTATATTATAAGGACGGCATGCCCTATATGTTGCCGGAAGAAGCACTGCCCCTTGAGCTGCCGGAGATAGACAAATATGAGCCTACAGAGACGGGAGAGCCACCTTTGGGGCGCGCTAAGATGTGGGCATGGGACACGGTTGCCAACGCCGTAACATCCAAAAACCGCATCGACAACGTCACGGTGTTCCCGCTGGAGCTGTATACCATGCCGGGATTTGCCGGCTCTAGCGCTTATTATCTGCGCTATATGGACCCGCACAACGACAAGGAACTGGTTTCGAAAGAGGCCGATGAGTATTGGCAGAACGTTGATCTCTACGTGGGAGGCACAGAACATGCCACCGGACACCTTATCTATTCGCGCTTCTGGAACAAGTTCTTGCACGACTATGGAGTGTCTTGCAAGGAGGAGCCTTTCCACAAATTGGTGAACCAAGGCATGATTCAGGGCCGCTCAAACTTTGTTTATCGTGTCAACGAACTGAGCAAAGAGGGCCATCCGGTGTTCGTTAGTCTCGGACTGAAAGGGCAGTATAAGGATGTTACACCCATACATGTGTGGGTGAACCTGGTGAAAAACGATGTTCTGGACACTGAGGCTTTCAAGGCCTGGAGACCGGAGTATAAGGACGCCGAGTTTATTCTGGAGGACGGAAAGTATGTGTGCGGCTGGGCGATAGAGAAGATGTCGAAGAGCATGTTCAACGTTGTGAACCCCGATGACATCATTCGTGACTACGGCGCAGACACACTTAGGCTCTACGAAATGTTCCTCGGACCGGTTGAAGCCAGCAAGCCTTGGGACACAAACGGCATAGATGGCTGCTTCAGATTCCTCAAGAAGTTCTGGAATCTGTTCTTCGAGAACCACCGCGGACAGCAGTCTGAGCCCACCGATGAGCCTATCATCAAGGACGAGCCGGCCTCTAAGGAGTCGCTCAAGAGCGTGCATAAGCTCATCAAAAAGGTTACTCAAGACATCGAAAGCTTCTCCTACAACACCAGTATATCGGCTTTCATGATCTGTGTAAACGAGTTGGCACAGCAAAAATGCCACAATCACGAGCTGTTGAGCAAGCTTGTGGTGGTCATCGCGCCCTTTGCGCCTCACATAGCAGAGGAGTTGTGGGAGCGACTAGGCATGAAAGGCAGCGTGTGCGACGCGCAATGGCCGGAGTGGAACGAGGCTTATCTCGTGGAAAACGAGGTGAACATGACCGTGAGCTTCAACGGAAAGGCTCGCTTCCAGAAGACTTTTGCCGCCGACGCCAGCCGTGATGACATAGAGAAAGCAACCCTTGCCGACGACAGGTCTAAGCATTACATGGACGGAAAGTCGGTGGTAAAGGTTATCGTAGTGCCCAAACGTATCGTTAACATCGTGCTAAAATAACACTGAAATGAGCATAAACAAGGCAGTATTTAATGAGGTCAAGGATTATATCTTCATAACCCTTGGCCTGATGTTGTATACTTTTGGATGGTGTGTGTTCCTTCTTCCCTACGAGATAGTGACGGGAGGAGTGACCGGTTTGTCGGCTGTTGTTTACTATGCATCAGGCATCCGCATTGAAAATACATATCTTGTCATCAATGTCATGCTGCTTATCGTGGCGCTGAAGATACTGGGCTTGAAGTTCATGCTCAAGACTATATACGCCATCTTTGCCCTTTACTTCATGCTGAAGTATGCTCAGCTGCTCATGACAAACCCCGCAACGCACAAGTTCTATCAGATTCTCGGGCCTAACCAAGCATTCATGTCGCTCGTCATAGGATGCTGTTTTACAGGCACTTCGCTGGCTATAGTGTTTCTGAACAATGGCTCTACGGGCGGAACAGACATCATAGCAGCCTGCGTAAACAAGTATTATAACCTCTCATTGGGGCAGGTTCTCATCTTCGTTGACCTGTGTATAATAGGCAGTTGCTTGTTTATTCCGGAGTTTGGAGACTGGATGGCGCGCAGCTACAAGGTGGTTTTCGGCCTCTGTACCATGGTGATTGAGAACTTTATGCTAGATTATGTTATGAACAGCAGGCGGCAATCGGTGCAGTTTATGGTGTTTTCTAAGAAGTATCAAGAGATAGCCAACGCCATAGGAACGCAGATGGAGCATGGCGTAACCATACTCGACGGCCACGGATGGTATACCGGACAAGACGTAAAAGTGCTGTGCATACTGGCCCGCAAGAGCGAGAGCGTGACCATGCAGAGGCTCATCAAGATGATAGATCCCAACGCCTTTGTGTCGCAGAGTGCCGTTATTGGCGTGTATGGCGAGGGGTTCGACTCGATAAAGGTACGCATAAAAAATAAGAAGAAAGAAGAAACTGCCGGCTGACCGCTGCCTCTCACAGAGGCCGGAAGGCCACACACAGACCGTAAAAACAATAAGCTGACAATGAAAATAGTATTTGCGACCAACAATAAACACAAGCTACAAGAAATCAGAGAGATACTTGGCGAGGGCTTCGACGTGGTGTCTTTGGCCGAAATAGGGTGCCATGACGACATCCCGGAGAATGGTCTCACACTGAAAGAGAATGCCTTTGCCAAGGCTAAATATGTGTTCGACAAATATGGACTAGACTGTTTCGCCGACGATACAGGCCTGGAAGTAGAGGCATTAGGCGGCGAACCGGGAGTTCACTCAGCCCGTTATGCCGAAGGAACAGACCACGACAGCGAGGCCAACATGGTCAAGTTGCTGCGCAAAATGCAAGGAAAAAGCAACCGCAACGCAAGATTTTGCACCATCATAGCGTTATTACAGAAAGGCAAGGAGCCTCTTTTCTTTGAGGGAGAGGTGCGTGGGCACATCGCAACAGAGAAGAAAGGAAGCTGCGGCTTTGGCTATGATCCGCTCTTTGTACCGCAAGACAGCAAGCTCAGCTTCGCCGAAATGGGCGACGAAGCCAAGAATAACATCTCGCACAGAGGCCGTGCCGTGAGGAAACTTGCCCAGTATTTAAAGTCAAAACACTAACTGCATGAAGAAGATTATCACATCGCTGCTTGTCGCATGGCTCGCCCTTGGCACGCCAAAAGCATTCGCACAGACGGGCACATGGAAGAATTACATGGCCTACTACGACATTACTGAGATAGAACAGTATGGTAACGAGCTGTTCATACTAGCCTCTGATAATCTTTATACATACAATCGCACCGACAAAAGCATCACCACTTACGACCGCGTAAACGGCCTTTCAGACTGCGGCATCAGCCATATAGGATGGAACAACCAGGCCAAACGGCTGGTCATTATCTACTCTAACGGCAACATCGACCTCATGGACAGCAAGGGAAACATAACCAATCTGCCCGAATACTACAGCAAGTCGATAACCGGAGACAAGACTATCTACAGCCTGTATATGCAGAATGAGTACGCATATCTGGCCACTGGGTTCGGCATTATCAAGCTTAACGTGAGCCGACAAGAGATTTCTGACACCTATAACCTAGGCTTCAGAGTAGACTACAGCTACATTAGCGGCAACAAAATCTATGCGGCCAGCAGTACAAACGGCCTATACAACGCCGAGCTGAGCAGCAATTTGCTGGACAAGAACAACTGGAGCAGGGTGGGGGACTATACTCCTCAGAGCAAGACAATAGATGCTGACCTGCTGGCAGAGGCCAAATCGCTCTCTCCGGGCGGCCCTCAAGTAAACTATTTCGGCTTCATGCGCTTTCTTAACGGCAAGCTTTACACGGCTTCGGGTACCGTCAGGGCAGAGCTGCCAGGCACCATTCAGGTGTTCGACGGCACCAACTGGAGCTTCAGCGAACCCTATGCCGACATCAATAAGAAGACTGGTTACAGGTTCTCTTCTATCTATTCGTTCGACATAGACCCTAAGGATGAGAACCATATGTACGTAGGTACACAGTCAGGACTGTACGAATTCAACAACCTCAAGTTCACTACAGTCTACAATAAGCATAACTCTCCGCTCATCCAAGCATCCACTGTAGGGGGAGACGACCCTAATTATGTTATAGTAACTGACACTAAATTCGACCCGTCAGGCAATCTATGGGTATTCAACAGCATCAGCCCCAGCACCTCTATGTTCAAGTTTTCGAGCGACAAACAGTGGACTTCGCTGCACAAGAGCGAGCTCATGGCCGAGGAAGACCGCAGCATGGAAGACATGACAAGCACCTTCTTTGACAGCAGAAACCTGATGTGGTTTGTCAACAACATGTTTCGCACACCCGCGCTGGTATGCTATCAGCCTTCTACCGATGCCATTAAGGTGTATAAGAACTTCGTAAACGAAGACGGAACCACCGTGTCTGTCACCTACGTAAGGTGCGCCGCAGAGGATAAGGACCACAATATATGGATAGGAACAGACGTTGGTCCGCTGGAGCTTACGGCCGATGAGATAAGCAACAACGGCGATGTCTTCACCCAAGTAAAGGTTCCCCGCAACGACGGAACCAACCTTGCCGACTACCTTATGGACGGTATCGACATCAAATGCATGGTCATTGACGGCGGCGGACGTAAATGGTTCGGCACCAGCGACAACGGATTATACCTCATCAGTGCCGACAACATGACGCAGCTGCAGCACTTCACCGTCTCTAATAGCAAACTATTGTCTAACACCATCAGTTCTTTGGCTCTCAATCCCGGCACCGGCGAGCTGTTTATAGGCACTGACAAAGGTCTCTGCTCCTATATGAGTGATGCCTCAGAGCCCGTAGAGAAGATGGATAAAGACGTTACTTATGCCTATCCCAACCCCGTAAAGCCCGGCTACACCGGCCCCATCACCATCACCGGACTGAGCTATGACGCCGACGTAAAGATAGTAACGGTGAACGGAAGTCTCGTTGCACAAGGCCGAAGCAATGGTGGCAGCTTTGTATGGGACGGCAATGACCTGAACGGAAAGCGAGTTGCCAGTGGCGTATATATGGTAGAAACGGCTACAAGCGACGGACAGTCGGGCACTGTGTGCAAGATTGCCGTGGTTAATTAAAAGGCATATCAGCCATGCGTCTTCGCCGTTCTGTCCATCCATACCTCGTGCTCATTCTGATAGCAGCACCCTTTCTGTTGTGGGCCATGCTGCTCATCATGCCCACCTTTGATGATTGGACCACACTCTCCTCGCCCAATCATGACCCCCACTTCATGCAATATTTCTTGCCGTTCGGCCCTACTTGGCGGCCGGGCGACGCACTCTTCGGCTATATCAACGGCCTTAACTATAAGCTTTTTCCTGCTCTCAACCATGTCATGATATGGCTTGCACACCTGGGCAGTACCTTTTTGGTGTGGCTCATCAGCCGCCAATTAGGCTTCAACCGCACATCCCGAAGCATCGCAACAGCCTTTTTCTTCTTTTCACCTTGCATGTTAGGCACCACGCTGAGCGTAGACGGGCTCAACCAAAGCTATTGTCATCTGTGGGGAATGATGGCCTTATGGGCCTATCTCTGCAAGCAGGGCAGGCTGAGATGGGTGCTTTGCGCGGCCTTTGTGCTGCTTTCCACCTTCGCAAAAGACAATGGCATAGCCTGGGCTGTGGCACCTCCCGTCGTGGCGTGGGGCTTCGGACGCATAGACAAGCGCACCCTGGCAAAGCATTTTGCCTACGGCCTGGCACTGGCAGCGGCTTACGGAGCCGTCAGACTGTCGTTTCCTTACGTAGATACAGGTGCACATGAGCATGAGCAAGAGTTCAGAAGCCTGGCCTCAAAGGTATCAGGCACGGCCAAATGGGTAGGCTATACGTGGCTGGCAACCGACTATATAGCCCTGCTGCACAAGCCCAGCAGAAACCTTTTGGTGGCATTTGCCACCTTCGCAGTGTCGGTTCCGTTCATCCTGACACTCTTTCTCTCACACCGGCAAGTATGGAAGTCGCGAACCACCTATGCCCTTCTGGCCTGCCTCTTTATCGTTGCGTCGCCCAATCTGCTCATTGCCATGAGCGTGATGAATGCCTATTCGTCGCTCGGCATAGCCGCCTTACTGGTGGGATGGATGGCCAATCACTTCAGCAAAAGCACCCGATGGCTCAACATCACCTTCATCTTATACCTTGCCAGCGCACTCTTTGTAGACGCACATCACTGGTATATGGCCTGGCAGACATCACTGCCGGGAATAGAGATGGCTGCTGAAACGGTGCGAAAGACGGGTAAACCAGTAAGAAAAGTATATTGCATCATCATACGCGACACCTATCCCAAGTACTCATCATTCTGCGTTCCCTACGACGAAGCCTACGGATGGGGACACTCTGTGTGGCAGATAACGGGATATACGTGGCCTGAGAGCATTAAAGACACCACGCTGGCACCATCGCCCACGGCCTTGGCCGAAGCGCGTAGATTAGCCCTCAGAATGCGTCAGAAAGGCTTTGACTGCGTATGGATAGCAAATAAAGGACACGTGGAGGTAATGAAATGATGAAAAAGATAACCGTCTTAGTGCCTAGCCATAACGAGGAAGAAAACCTCAACGCACTATATAACGCCCTAACCGGCATGATGAAAGCCAACAACAAGTATGACTGGCAAATTCTGTTGATAGACGATGGAAGCCAAGACCATACATTAGACGTGATGAAAGCCCTCAGAAAGAAAGACGAGCGAGTGGCTTACGTGTCGCTGTCGCGCAACTTTGGCAAGGAAGCCGCCATGCTTGCGGGGCTTGACTACGCCTCGGGCGACTGCGCCATAGTCATGGATGCCGACTTGCAGCACCCTGTTGAGGTGATACCCCAGATGCTTTCAGAATGGGAAAAGGGCTACGACGATGTATACGCCCGCCGCACAGACCGCGGAAAAGAGAGCTGGCTGAGAAGAAAACTATCCATGGCATACTATCGGTTGCTGCAAAAGCTGGCAAAGATAGACATACTTCCCAACGTGGGCGACTTTCGTTTGCTCGACCGAAAGTGTATTGACGCGCTGCGACAACTGCGTGAGAGCGAACGCTACACCAAGGGATTGTATTGCTGGATAGGCTTCCGGAAGAAGGAAATATCCTTTAAGCAGGGCGACAGAGTGGCCGGAAAGTCATCGTTCAACTATCATAAGCTGCTCAATTTAGCCATAGAGGGCATCACCTCTTACACCACAGCGCCCCTCCGTATATCCACTGTCATGGGGCTCATCGTGTCGGCTGTGGCCTTCATATACATGATTTACGTGCTTCTGAAAACCCTCCTGGTGGGCGAACCGGTGCATGGCTTCCCCACACTCATCATCGTCATACTCTTCTTGGGTGGCATACAGCTGGTGTCTATCGGCATCATCGGCGAGTATCTTGGACGCATCTTCAACGAGACAAAGCACCGTCCTGTCTATCTGATAAGAGAGAAAGAGGGCATCTGAACGACTGTTCTTCCTTCAAATAATATTGACCTGACGCTGCGAAATAATGCTTTTTTTCTTTTGAAAAATAGCTTTTAATACATTCAGTATAATGAACAACATTCAAAAAAATACATGGTTTTATGGCCTCTTCTTCCTTGTGGCAGCCATAGAACTGGCTTCTGCCTTGCTCATGCAGCCCATCTTCGACGACCTAACCTATCTCACGGCCCCCTACGAGCGCAACGTAGGCGAAACACTCTTGCCCTACACGTCATGGTGGAGACCCATGGATGCCCTTATAGGATGGTTTCTGGAAGGTCACAGAACGTGGTTTCCGGCACTCAACCATGTGCTGGTGTGGCTCTTCCATGTGCTGTCTGCCATCACCATCTATGCCCTTATGCTGCGCTTCCATATACAACGGTCAGCCGCAAGGGTAGGGGTGATGTTCTTCTTGCTGGCTCCTTCCATGCTCGCTACGCTGTTAGACACCGACAGCATCAATCAAGCCGGGGCCTTGTTCTTCGGCTTATGGGGGCTGAACGAATACATCTCACAGCGCAGGAAAGGGCGCGTAGCCCTCTGGCTGGCACTCACTCTCATAGCTACATTATTCAAGGAAAGCGGCATAACATGGTTTGTCATCACACCACTCATGGCTTATGCATGGACTAATGACGGGCGGAAGCACACCCTATGCATGCTGGCGGCAGGCCTGACTTGCGCATGTGCCTATATGATAGTACGCTACATGTTGCCTCATACCGGAGCCATTAACAACGAATATCAAACTTATTTCGCCAATAACATCATCAAGACCTTCGGCAAGATAATCACAACAGCCATCATTCCTACAGACAACATCAGTTTGATACACGACGAGCGGCACTGGCTGGCCGTGCTTTTTTTGCTGCTCACCCTGCCTTTTCTCGTGCTCATTACCTGCAAGGGCAGACGCATGTTGCCCACCCGTCGCACCCTGATAACGGTGGTTTGCCTGCTCATAGCCCTCTTACCTAACATCATCACCATGTATGCTGTGATGCACGCCTATAACGCCCAGCCCTTCACCACGCTGCTTCTGGCACTGCTGTTACAGGAAACAGGAAAGCAGAAGGCCGTGGATTGGTTGCTCATACCATTCTTCTTAGCACTGGCAGGTATTGACGCGCACCACTGCATAGAGAAGTATAAGAGCGGAAAATATATGGAGCATCTGGGCACAGAGGCCATGACGGTCATCAAGAACCAGCCTATGTTACGGGCAGAAACGCCCGACAGCATCTACAGCATCTGCATAGAGAGCGACTACAGAAAGTATAACACCTTCTGTCTGCGCGATGCCGAGGCCTTCTGCTGGGGCAATGCGGTGCGCTTTGTCAACCATTATGAGTGGCCGGAAACATGGAAAGACACCGTCATCAGCTGCCACGACATAAAGCAAAACACCATAGACAGTCTGGCCACACGCGCTTATAAAGACGGCTACCGGCTGGTGCTGAAGATTGAGAATGGGCACGCAAGACTTTGCAAACGCCAAAACTGCAATAAGAATACAACCCTCACAGAATAACAAAAAGCCATGCAACGCGACACACAACTAGACAATTACCGGGCACTCACCATGATTTATATTGTATGCTTCATACATATAACTTACTGGTTTGATGGTTTTGGTGAACCCTATAGATCATATATGCTGTTTGAGATGCCTCTTATATTTTTCATAGCAGGGGCGGCTCAGACCTACGCCAAACCCAAATCGTTGCCCAAGATGATCATCAACCGGGTATGGCGGGTAATGTTTCCATTCTATTTTTTTATGCCATTCTTGGCCGTTTTATACGTCATTATGCACTTATACTTCCCTCATCACACCTATACATTGAGCCTTTGGGAGGTAGTAAAAATTCTATTCACAGAAGGAAATGATGCACTTCCTTATTACGGTTACACTTGGTTCATCTCCGTTTATCTCATCGTGATGTGCCTATTCCCACTAGAAAGCCAGCTGGACAGGCACTTTTCAATAAAGCATCAGCTGCTTGTCAACATTGTGCTCTTTGCCATTATCAGTTTCACAAACCTACCTAATAAGGTGAAAGAGATTGCCTGCTACAACATTTTCTTCCTTTTGGGCTATCTATATTATCATAAGCTCAACGCAAGAAAGACAATTATCTGTATGGTTCTGCCCACTTTCATCACGTGCTACGGCTTTATGAGTGGTGCAAGCATACCCATGCAAGATCACAAATTTTCCACAGACTTGTGGTTCTTATCCTTTGGCGTGACGGCTTTGGGATAGATTTCGCTCATCGTAAGCAACATACACATACCTCAAAACAGGCTGTTAAGGATGTGGAACGAGCGGGGATATACCATCTATCTATATCAAAGTTTCAGCCACTTCCTGCTGTTTTTGATAACAAAAGACTGGATAGGGCAATTAAACCATCCCCTGCTCAAGCTGGCGGTATACTCATCTATGGTCTTCGTTATCTGCACTTTGATGAGCATGGTAACCTATCCCATGGAGCGAAAGGCTTATGCGTGGCTGCATCATCGCATAGGAGGATGATGCTGAAACTATGTCTAAAAAAGAAATCTTCAGGAATATGAGCAACTTAATAAGCTGTACGTAAAGGCATAAGTTGGCGAGACTGCCACTCAGCCAAGGCATAATGAAAGGGCACTAACCACAATATGTGAGGTTGGTGCCCTTGCTTTTTGGTTGCGAAAGGATGACTTTCGCGGTATAAAATAAATTATTTTATGATGTAATATAAATTATATTATATCGCAAAATAATTTATTTTACTTTTCAATGACTAGGCCTGATATTACTTCACACTGTTTGGTTAATTATTACTGAATTGGTGT
>ERZ780151.253-NODE-253-length-59538-cov-3.486761_pt1 | contig 59538 bp, 25 predicted proteins | sample MGYA00510983_ERZ780151 | MGnify/ENA primary metagenome ERZ780151 (study PRJEB29588, sample SAMEA2144623) | human gut metagenome | biome: human gut; feature: human-associated habitat; material: faeces | place: Denmark | collected 2008/2010 ... | reverse complement strand
CAAGACGCTCTTCTATGTCATCGATGCAGTAGGCGTTACAGAACATGCCAAACAGATGCGCCCCGTGGCCATGGAGCCCGGCCATACGTTGCCCACGCTTGCCCAGGTGCTTGAGGAGATTACCCACGGCATCGTGAGTGATCTCAATCTCCGTATCTTATCCGCCCGCATGGCGCGAATTGACGACCGTGCTGAGGAGAAGCAGCAGGCACGTTTTGCAGAACTTGCCGGTCAGACGATGCAGCAGATCTATACGGCTGTCTATCACGCTATGGAGAGAGGTCTCCCGCCATACATCAATATCGACGGAGACAATCAGCTGCGCCTCGATCTGGTGACCTCGTTGCGCAATCATGCCGAAGCTCGTGAATACCTGCTCAAACTCAATGCCGGTTTCACCACGGTGCTCAGACCAGGGAGCGACAGGCTGATTGATGCAGGATTCTCGCAGCATGATGCCCATGAGCTGACGCTTGCTTTCGAGACTTATGTGTCCACTCATCGTGACGACATCGAAGCACTGCGCATCATCTATCAGAATCAGAACGCTCCCATCACACGAATGATGCTGGAACAGCTTCGCGACCGGTTGTTGGAAGCCAACAGTCATTTTGCCACTACACGTCTTTGGGGCTCTTATGCGCTGCTGCATCCCGAGGCAGTCACGGTGCTGACAAATAAAAATGAGAAGGACATGCTGACCAATATCATCCAGCTGGTGCGCTATGCCTATCATGCCATCAGCCGTCTGGCACCGCTTTCGAGCCGCGCCAACAGCCTTTTCAACCTCTGGTGCGGTAAACTGCAAGGCAAGCACCCGAAGGGGCTCTCCGAAGAGCAGGTACGCATCTTCGCACAAGTCAAAGACTACGTAGTAGCCAATGGATCTGCCGATATTAAGCTCTTCTCTAATTACAACCGCGAGTCGGCTGTAAAGCTTATCCTCAGTTTCAAAACGGCAGACGGCAGGAAACAAGCCAACGACTATATCACCTCATTATCGCAATTTATATTATACAATCAGAATAATGCCACAGCATAAGTCAGCCTCTATGGAGGCATCAACCATACAGAAGAAAGTGTGGAATCTCGCCACGGTCCTTTCTGGTGCCGGCGTCGGTTTCACGGACTATATCACCCAGCTCACCTATTTGCTCTTCCTCAAGATGGATGATGAGAGCACCACCATTCTGGGCGAGGAAAGTGCCATTCCCGAAGGCTACCGCTGGAGCAACTTGAAGGGACTCATCGGCGACGATCTGGTGAAACAGTACGAAAAGACGCTGAATGAGCTTTCGAAGCAAAAGGGGCTCGTGGGCAACATCTTCCGGAAGGCCTCCAACAAGATACAGCAGCCTGTGTATCTGCAGAAAGTCATCTCGATGATAAACGAAGACACCTGGCTGGCGCTGGACACCGATGTCAAGGGTGCCATCTACGAGGGTATCCTGGAGAAGAACGGCCGAGATGCCAAGAGTGGGGCAGGGCAGTATTTCACGCCGCGCGCACTCATCCAGGCCATGGTAGACGTGACGCATCCGAAGATAGGCGAGATCATCATAGACCCAGCCTGCGGTACAGGCGGATTCCTGCTGGCTGCTTTTGACGTGATGCGGCGTCAGACCAACGATGCCGGTGAGCTGGAACGGTTGCGCAGCTCCGAACTCTACGGCTATGACAACACCCCGCTCGTGGTGACACTGGCCTCGATGAATATGTACCTGCATGGTATGGACGCTTCGAGGAGTCCGATAGAGTGTCGTGACTCTTTGGCCAAAGCGCCGGATGTAATGGCCGACGTGGTTCTGGCCAATCCACCATTCGGCAAGCGTGCTGCAGGTTCCGTGACCATCAGCCGTGACGACTTCTTTGCCGAGACAAGCGACAACCAGCTCAACTTCCTGCAGCACATCATGACGATGATGAAACAGGGTGCCCGGGCAGCCGTGGTACTGCCCGACAATGTCCTCTTTGAGGCAGGGGCGGGAGAGATCATCCGCAAGAAGCTGCTCGAGGACTTCAATCTCCACACTGTCCTCCGGCTGCCTGCGGGCATCTTCTATGCCCAGGGAGTGAAGGCCAATGTGCTCTTTTTCCGCAGCGGTGAGGCCACGAAGGAGACGTGGTACTATGATTACCGTACAGGCATCAGTCACACGCTGGTGCAGAACCCGCTCAAGCGGAGCGATCTCGACGACTTCGTGAAGCGCTATGAGGAGCAGCCGCGCAAGGCGACCTATAGTGAGAGCAATCCCAATGGGCGCTGGCGCTGTTTTCCCGTAGAGGAGTTGCTGCAGCGAGACAAGACGAGTCTTGACATCACGTGGATACGGGAGAAAGACGATACCGACACCGACATGACGCTGGATGAACTCGTCGCCCAGATGAAGGCTCAGAGCCAGGCTATCAGTGATGCCGTGTATCAGCTCGATGCCCTTCTAAATACTAAGAAAAGAAGGCAAATGAAGTCCGTTGGTATCATTGAGAGCTATCAAACTGGTCTCCGTGACAACATCGACAAGACCAAGGCCAAAATTCTGGACTTGGCTATTCATGGCAAATTGGTAAGGCAAGAACCTAAAGAAGAGTCCGCATCAATACTTCTTGATAGAATCTATGAAGAGAAGGTTAAAGTTGTCAAGGGGAAAAAAATCAAGAAGAATAAGAACGAATCTCGCATTTTCCGCACCGCAGATGGTCATTGGATAGAGCACTTCGAGGATAAGAAGCGTGAGGATGTTTGCTTGGATAAAGAGATTCCTTTCGATGTGCCAAAAAATTGGGAGTGGGTACGGTTAGGCGCGATAGTTGATTTTAGCAAATCTAATTCTGTAAAATCAAAAGAAATAAAGGATACTGATTGGATTCTAGATTTGGAAGATATTGAAAAAGAGACTGGTAGGCTTATTCAAAAGAAGACAAAGAAACAGGCAGATTCAAAAAGTGACAAACATTCGTTTGAAGCAGGAAACGTATTATACAGTAAATTACGTCCATATCTAAATAAGTGTATTATAGCAGATGAAAAAGGCTTTTGTACATCTGAGATTTTGGCGTTTGATTTTGGCGAAATATACAATAAATATGCACAAGTTTATTTGATGAGTTCGTTCTTTGTGAAATATGCAATGAATGGTGCCTATGGCGTTAAAATGCCACGATTGGGAAGTAAACAAGGTAATGCGGCTTTATTTCCTCTTCCTCCTCTTGCCGAGCAACATCGAATAGTAGCAAAGGTTGAAGAACTGTTTGCAGCACTTGATAAGATGCGCAAATGTATTGTCTCATCGTGATACATATGAGGCAGCATCGTTCCACATGTGGAACGATGGGACGATATGTAGTTTAACGTTTATGGTTGACTACTTTAAGCCTTATTTTTAATGTTGGTTGACCCAGTTAAACATTACTTTTATATTTGGTTGATACGCTTGCGGCTTAGTCACGCTTGTGGTTGACACAGCCTAGCTATCTTAAAATCTTTACGATCCGTGTGAGAAAATCTTTCGAGACCTTTGGACGTTCGTGTACCATGTCCGCCATTTGCAGGGTGCGGACCTTGTGGCCGTCCGCCATGGCAGGGTAACCAAAACAATATGGATACTCATCCAATCTTAACAAGAAAAAGCCGGCTGATATTGTTAATTCCAAATAATTTGCGTAAGTTTGCAGCGGAATCAAGAATTTCGCACTATGGAGCAGATGATGAGAAAATATCCGGTAGGCATTCAGACTTTTTCTGAAATCATACGAGAGGGTTATCTGTATGTAGACAAGACTGATCTTGTGTGGCAACTAGCACACTATGCCAAGTTTATTTTCATGAGCCGCCCCCGACGCTTCGGTAAGTCGTTGCTTACCTCGACACTCGAGTCATACTTCCGGGGTGACAAAGATCTCTTCCGTGGACTGAAGATCATGCAGCTTGAGAAGGAATGGACGCAGTATCCCGTGCTACACCTTGACCTCAGTGTGGCAAAAGGGCAGGACAATGCTAAAGAGCTGAGAGAGACGCTGATGTGGATGATGAAACCATTGACTGAAGTTTATGGCAGGGAGAATGATGAGACCACGCCGGGCAAGCTGCTCACGGGGCTCATCCATAGGGCCAAGGAGAAGACGGGCAAACAGGTGGCGGTCATCATCGACGAGTACGACGCACCCTTGCTCGACGTGCTCCACAGCCAAGCTACGCTTGACGCCATGCGCAAGGTTATGCAAGAGTTTTACGTTCCGTTGAAAGCCAACGAGGCTTACATAAAGTTTTGTTTCATCACCGGCATCACGAAGTTCTCACAACTGAGCATCTTCTCCACCATCAACAACCTGAAGAACGTCTCTCTGCTCCCCCGTTTCGCCACCATCTGCGGTTTTACGGAGCAAGAAGTGAAGACGGTTTTCAAAGAGGACATCGAAGCAATGGCAAAGGACTTCAAGTTGACGCCGGAGGCGATGTATGCAAAGATCAAGTTCAAATACGACGGTTATCATTTTGCCTGCAGCGCAGAAGCTGTCTTCAATCCGTTCAGTCTGCTCAACGCCCTCGGCGACCGCCTGCTGAAGAACTACTGGTTTGCTTCCGGCACACCAACCTTCCTCATCAAGCAGCTGCAACATTTCCATACCGACATCACCTCGCTCGACTCGCTCGACGTGCCGGAGTCGGCGTTCGACCAGCCTACGGAGAACATGAAGGATGCCCTGCCACTGCTCTATCAGAGCGGATACCTCACCATCAAGGACTATGACCCCGACACCGAGGCCTACTACCTTGCCATCCCTAACCAGGAGGTACGCGTAGGATATATCTATGGGCTGCTGCCGACCTACACCGGACTGAACAGTGGCGACGTACAGATAGGGTTTGCGGCAAAGTTCTGGAAAGCCTTGAAGCAGGGCGACATCGATCTGGCCATGCAGCACATGCAGGCATATCTTGCCGGCATCCCCTATGTGGAGGGTTTCAAGCAGAAGCTCGCCGAGGCAAAGACCAAGGAAGGATTCTATGAATACACCTTCTACCTCATCTTCTCTATGCTCAACGTCTACGTACGCACGCAGGTGAAGGTGGCGGGCGGCCGTGTGGACATGGTCATCTTCATGCCCGACACCATCTACGTCATGGAGCTGAAGATCGGCGACAGCGCCCGCCATGCCCTCGAACAGATCGATGCCCGCGGCTATGCCAAGCCTTATCTCACCGATGTTCGACAGGTGGTAAAAGTCGGCGTCCGCTTCGATACAGACAAGCACACGGTTGATGAGTGGGAGGTGGAGACCGAGCAGCATGCCAATTAATCTGCGGAATCTGCAAGGGGAAGAAATTTAGCGTGAAGGTTCAATTCTGCAACCCTACTAAAAGTCTCAGAGCGTTGAGGCCCAAACCGCCAAGAATGCGATTTCTCTTGTTCGGACAGGCTTTTTTACCATGTGTTGGCTGATATGCGAGCATAATACCCTCCTTACCCCCATCGGGGGTTACAAACGACAGCTTCTCCAAAACGTTTGGTTCATCCTCTGCCAGTTTGCCCAGTCCGGTGCGCCTGAATTCGTTCATCGCAAAAAAAAATCCACCGTAGGGAACAATATTATCGTTTTTTATTGCTACTTCTGCCATGTCATTGAGAATTTTGCTTCTTTTGTTTTGACACTATAAAGTTAGTGAAGATTCTGCACATAACAAGTCTCTGAGGAACTTATTGCTCCTCAGAGACTAATAAAAAGAGATTAACAACAAACTATGAACTTAGTTGCGAAATTAAGGTAACGTCATGTCGCCAACATGGCTGAAAGGGCACAAAAACCGTTGTATACATGCCAAAGAGCGTTGAAAATCCTCCGCGCCAAAACCATGTCCGGCATTTGGTATTTCAAGCAGCCGGGCATCCTTGTACAGTTTAAGAGCCCGAAGTGAATAGTCTATTGGCACTACATGGTCAGCATCACCGTGAATGATAAGAACAGGCCTACGATATGCCTTAACAGCCTTGTAGGGATTCATATTCCGAAGTTCGAGAAAGAATTGTCGTCCTATGGGAACCCGCCATACTCTTGTGGTATCTGGTATATCGGATAGCTGCGGATAACGGCTATTCCAATTGTCCGGCAGGCAGAAGGCAGGGAATTCGAGAATCAGTTTGCTGATATCTTTCTGCATGTTGGCAGCTGTCAGGGCAGCTATAAGGCCGCCCTGACTACTACCCAGAAGCACGATATTCTTCTTATCTACATCCGATCGAGATTTAAAATATCTCACTACATCCTCCAATGCTTTCTGCTCGTCTGTCACTGACATGTTTACCGTATTGTTGTCTGTCCGGCTTTCTATACCTCCGCACGGAAAATCAAAGGTATAGCACATGTATCCCATCTCATTCAGCATTTTGAAGTAACTTCGTCCAAAATGATGTGTTCCATTAAAGCCATGTGCCGCAATTACGATTGGATGCTTCTTCTGTCCATTGTCCGGAGCACTCAGTATGCCGTAGATAGGATGCTCTCCGTGTTTTATCCATAGCTCTTTCTCCACGGAAGGTTGATTTACGAGAGACGCTGTTTTCTTTAGCAATACCGGGCCTATCAACCCTGAGCGTAGAAGCGGTGTGTCTTTATCAAAGAACTTAAACGAGACCACTGTTTTGCGCTTGGAAGGGCGTGGCTGACCCAGCCAAAGCCAATCGGGCACTTTTTTCATAAATCGGCCAATGACCGGTGAATGAGGAGCTGCTCCAAAGGTTACGGGTTCTGACCATTCCACGTCGTCAGGTTCCTGTTCGTCGCCCACCATACGATTCACCCATAGATTTGTTACATCAACCTGCAGCAGATTGTCACCGCCAAGCAGCTCATCAGTAATGTCAATGGTAAAGGGCGGTCGCCAGAGTGTGCCACATACCTTTCCGTTCACCCTGACCACTGCAAGATTCTTCACTTCACCAAGATCGAGGATGTATCGATAATGGCGGTTTACCTCGCTCAGATATATATGCTGGGCATAACGGGCTGTACCTGAAAAGTATTTGATATCGTTGTCGGCCGATTCGTTCCAAGGTATCAGCGATGTCCATTCAACTACCTTACCCTCATCGAATCCAACCTTCCACTTTCCATTTATGGGAATGGTGTCAATGGGGTTGTCTGAGAGAAGCTGTTTTGCCGAACAAGTCTGAGCTGTCGGATGCCTGAATACAAGAAACACGGCCCTACGTGTGGTCAGATCTAACATCACCTGTGTCTTGCCGTCTGCCATTTGCCATTTTTTTGCCTCATACATATTTCCCGTTTCCGGATCCCACACCTCAGGAAGCCTGCCCTTACTTGCAACAGTAACCATCGGCATCAGCTTACTGTCTTTGGTATTGGCTACAAAATAAATATCGGCATCGGCGTCTTTACGGTGTATCCAATGAATAAAGGGAGTATCAGCAGTCAGTGAGGCTTCCCTGCTCTTGAAATTGTCCACGTATACACCTCGCTGCAACAAAGCCTGACATCTGGCTAAGTAAGTGAATAAAGACTTAGCCCCATCCTTCCACCATGTTTGTCCTGGCGTCCATTGTGTTCCCCACATGCCAAACGACATGCCGGGCTTAGCTTTTACCCAAGGATTTTGCGCGCCGGCATGGAGCATCATTTTGTTGATGCCACTGCAGAACGCCGAGTCGGCAATGGCTTTCAACCGCGCAGGGTCATCTTTCCACGCATATAAGGGCCAGCAGGTGAATCCTTCTGCATAAACAATTTCGTGGCCCGCTCGTCTCGCCTCATCTACCACCCGCGGCAAGTCATTCCATCCCCAGTTAGTGGGGTGGGTCCAGAACTCGGCACTAATGGGATCGTCTGCCCGTAGCTGTCGGCAGATTTTGCCGGTATTAATAGGATTGAAGCGGCCAAGTCCTCCCCCCGTTCCATAGGGCTGTACCAACAGCTGCAAGCCGTGCTCATGAGCCAATTGGCTCATATAGCCATAATAATATTCGGCAAACAGATCGGTAACCGTTTCACGCCAGTCGTTCATAAACTTCTTGCTGCTCACACTGTTTTCAACGGTAACCCCCGCAGCCACGGGCAACCATGTCAACATATCATAGCCACGCCGCTTCTGAAATTCCACAGGCATCGCTGAAGTCCAGTCTTGGCCACCGGCCTCATAGCTGTCAATTTCCAACCGCTGGAATGTCTTTCCAACTTCATCGCCAGCCAGGCTCATTAATACAGATGGATAGGTCTCCCAGAAATGCCTGACAGCCTCTCGGCTCATCTTGTCACACTCTAATCCCACACCGCTCTCAGGCGCTGTACCAGCATTGGTTTTACCTGTGGGTGTATGCCCGAAACGATAGATTCGCCAGCGTCCTTTTGGCATCCGCCAATGCAGAACTCCTTTGCGGTCCATCTTATCTGTCAGGTTCACAACTTGGCTCAACGGCACGCTGTCGTTATCAGGAATAGCTATGACGGCCACATCCCTATAATAGCAATATTGGGGATCTGTTTTAGGAGGGACGAGATAAGTGCGTTTTCTGCCTGATGCTACCGTCTTGCTCCACACAAGCTGCTGCATGGCATATTCCGGTCTGACTGTCGGATAAGCACTCGACGACCATCCCGGGCAATTATGCGTGCCAAACGACAAACCCAAGCGCCTGCATTCGTCAATAGCAAATCGCATCAGCCTTTGCCATTTGTCTGATCCGATGGCATTGGTGGTATCCTTGATAAGCGTCTGCATGGGGCCACCCACCTGGAAGTTCTGCACACCGCCAATGCCGGCCTCCTTGTAGGCTTCCAAATCGGCTGTTATACCTTCTCTCGTGACGAGTCCGTCCATCCACTGCCATATCATGATTGGCTTAGCCCCAGCCGGAGGATTTCTGAAGGTCTCCTCCATGGTCTGCCCCTTTGCGCCAAGGCTTGCCAGGAGCAGAAAGCTCAATATCAAATATCGTATTGTCATCGCCATTTTTCAGTAAAAGAAGGAGCAGGATTTTAAAGGTCCTGCCCCTTCGAACCAACAATTACATTAGCTAAAACAAGAACCAACTTTTTATGAAAAAAAACTATTTATTTTCATATCCGGGGTTCTGTTTAAGAATACCGTTCGACTCAGTAATAGCAAACTGCGGAATGGGGAACAGCACTTGGTAGTCTTGAGCATTGTTGTCCCTTTCACGAGCCAGCTTAATATATACACCATGACGTATCAGATCCTGTCGGCGGACTCCTTCACCAAAAAGTTCATGACCACGTTCCAACAGCAGATAGTCGCGGAATGCCTCTTTGCTGGCAGTTGCCGAGGCAGGTATCTTCACACCGGCCCGGTCGGTCACCTGCTTCAATGCCTTCACAGCATCGGCTGTCGGGCCATTGAGTTCATTCTCTGCTTCTGCAAACGACAACAGAACTTCTGCGTAGCGAAGTATGGGTTGTGCTGTCTGTGTGCCCCATTTGGCAAACTTTGTGTCCATAAACTTTACCGGAATGGCTCCAACCATGCCATTTTCTCTGGTTATGTGTTCGTTCCTTGAATTGTCATATTCACAGAGAATGACCTGCTTGCGTGTGTCATTATCCTCGAAGGTGTCATAAAAATCCCAACGCATGCAATAAATCTTCCATCCGGAGAAATAATTGTCATCCGTTCCACGGATATACGATTTACCCTTGCTTGTATAGCCTCGCTTGAAGTCATTAGGAAGCACTTCTGTCACGTAATAATTATCAGATGCCGTGTTTGAAGGAATGACCCATATAAGCTCATCGTTTACAGCCGACTTAAACACGTCCTCATAGTTGGGCAGCAATGAGTAACCCATTCCCATCAGCGTCTGGGCTGCTGCTTTTGCCTGTTGCCAATTCTTCTCATGCATATAAAGACGAAGCTTGATACCATAAGCAATTGCCTTTGACATTCTTCCCCATTCCTCAGGATTATTGTTATATTTCTCAGGGAAAGAAGCTGTGTTAATAGCATCATCAAGATCCTTCTCAATATATCCCACATAGACGTCATTTGATGGTCGTGGCTCTATGGTGTTATCATTCAGCTTTGACGGATCTATTTTTACATTCAACGGTCCGAAAAAATCGAGCAGTGTATACATATAGAAAGCACGCAAAGTCTTGGCCTCAGCGACATAGCGAGTACGGACAGCCTCTGTAGATCCGGTGCTTTTCTCTATCTGATTGATTATATCTGTAGCTCGGGCTACAAATCTCAATACGTTGTACGTAGTGCTGATAGCGCCACGTGTAGAGGGGCCAACGTTGAATTCATCATATACATAACTTGAGTAGGGGCGCATGATATCAGTGGTAACCATGCCTCCCGCAAAATAGGAATTGATATCTGCATTGAAAAGGGAGTTATACCAGCCTCCTGTGCCGCCATCACTATATCCCCAGTTGGTTGTCAAGGGCAAGTAAAGTCCTGTTACAGCGGCATCCAAGTCGCCTTCTGTCTTGAAGAAATTGTTTGGTGACATATCTGTGAAGTTCTTTGTATCCAACATGTCCTCACATGAAGTGAGCAACGGCACCATTACTGCGGCGCACATCATGGCGCCTATTATTATCTTTTTCATATTGCGTCTGAGTTAAAAGTTAAGATTAAATCCTAATGAGACTGACAAAGCCTGCGGATAGGGATTGCCTATTGATAGTTCAGGATCAAAGCCATCATATCCAGTAATGGTAGCCACATTCTGTGCATCAACAAAAAAGCGGGCACCACGGATGAAGTGGCTCTTCAAAAACAGGCTTTGTGGCAACGTGTAGCCTAAGGTGATGTTTTTCAGTTTGACATAGCTGCCATCTTGCAGAAAGAAGTCATTCGCACCTGATGGATTCTTGCTGTCGTATGGATTGGTAGCAATACCAGGCATCCAGCCTTGTCCGTTCTGAGAGTTCCAAACGTCTGTCATGACATTGGCATAGGTGTTGCTGGGTGCATTGCCATTGTTGCCGAGGTTAGCAGCAACGGGAATCTGGCCGTAGGTTCTTCCTGTTCCGCTGTTATAGTTACCTATATATTTTTTGAAGCCGAGGGCGCTATAGAAGTATATATTCAGGTCGAAGCCCTTCCAGCTCCATGTATTGCCGAAGCCTATCATCCAGCGTGGCGTGCTGTTACCCAACTTCACCACATCCTTGGCATCAAGAACACCATCACCATTCTGGTCAACATACTTGATATTACCTAATTTGGCATCGGGCATATACGATGGAATGTCGCTCTTACTGCGGATAATGCCTGCTGTCTGCCACCCATAGATGGCATCTATCTCTCCTTTCTCATCAATATACTCAGCCAAAGCCACTTCAGGGTTACGCTTCACCCAGCTTGCTTTGAAATAAGATACATTCAGCGTGGTCTGCCACTTGAGCGTCTTGCTGTTCAGGTTGTCGCTGTTCAGGGAGAACTCAAAGCCCTCGCTCTTGGTTTCACCTATATTGGCAGCTACGCGCCCCACTGCATTATTTGAAGGCAGGGTCTGATAGTCGAGCAGATCTTTTACGCCACGATGAAAGAATTCGATAGAGCCGTTGATACGACTATTGAACAGTCCATAATCGATACCTATGTTCAGTGTGTAGTCGGTTTCCCATTTCAATTCCGGATTTTCTATTTGTGTAAGCATCAACCCCGTGTGCATCGTCGTACCAAAGAGGAAGTTATACCCTGAACGGTAAAGCGACAACGAGTTGGTGCCCAAAACATTCTCATTACCTGTAGCGCCATAGCCCACCCTGAGTTTCAGGTTGTTTACAGCCTTAACATTCTGCATGAAGGGCTCCTCACTCAGCCGCCATGCTATAGAAGCACTGGGGAAGAGACCCCACTTCTTGTTCTCAGCGAAATAGCTTGAACCGTCACGGCGGGCGGTGAAGGTCACGATGTAGCGATCCTTATACGAATAGTTGGCACGGAAAAATTGCGACAGCTTCGTTCGCTCGGCATAATAGGAGCTGACACCTTCCTTCTCCTTATCACTGGCTATGCCTACATTATTGTAACCAAAGGCATCAGTAAAAAAGTCGGACCCCGTAAGACCGAAACTCTCGCTGGAGGTTTTATAGTAACCGGCACCCAACACTGCCGACACATGATGTACTTTATCAAACGTCTTGTCGTAGTTCAGAAACGACTCAACACTTGCATTTACCACCTTTGAGTGTCCCAGGCTGGCCATACCCTCCTGTGCATTTACATTGTTGGCACGCTTCGGGATATAGAATTTTCTGGCAGATGTCTGCGTATCATATCCTCCCACTCCCCTTAGGGTTAAGCCATCTATCAATTTCAAGTCAAAAGAAGGCGCAACGAACACACGTTCCGTCGTGGTCTTGTCCTCTATATCACAATAAGATACCGGATTTGTGTAAAGTTTATTATAGCTCTTGTTATAATTGCCATTCTCGTCCCTCACGGCAATATCCGGCGCATAGTCAATGATACGCATAATCATATTATCACCATTACCCGAGGTACCTACCGAGGTGCTGTTGGCATTCACGTTCGAGTAGCTGAACTTAATGCCAGCCTTGAGCCTTTTCGAGAATTCCTGATCCAAATTCAGTCGCAGGTTATGACGTTTCAGACCCGACTGTTTTAAGATACCCTGATTATCATAAAAATTGTAAGAAAAGAAATATTTAGTCTTATCATTTCCACCATTAACCGATAAGTTCTGGTCGATTATATACCCTGTTCTCGACACCTCGTCAATCCACTTCGTGTCGGCGGTATAGCCATCTACATTGGCGAATACGGGCTGATAGCCGCTAAGGTCTATGGGATTGTCGCCATACAGCCCCATCTTATTATTGTAAAGGTAATACTCCTTTGTCCAAAAGTTAGCCTGCTCTCTGAATTGCCGGGCATTGAGCACCTCAGGATATTTTTTCATTAGCTGAGCCGTAAAGACGCTACGATACTCTACCTTAGGCTTGCCCGACTTGCCGTTCTTGGTAGTTATAAGCACAACGCCGTTAGCTGCCGATGCACCATAGATGGCAGCTGCCGAAGCATCCTTTAGCACGTCAATGCTCTCAATGTCATTAGGATTGAGTGTATTCAGCGGGTCACGGTCTACCCCAGCCATATAGTCATAACCCGGAGTAGTGATGCCCGGTGTTGCCGATGAATTCGTCTGGATGGGCACTCCGTCGATGACGTACAGCGGTGCATTACTTCCGTGAGGAGATGCGGCACCTCGGATATTGATAGAAATGCCTGCTCCGGGCTGAGCTGAGCTCTGTGTAGCCGACATACCCGTAACGCGGCCTTGCAACATCTGGCTCACGCTGGTACTGCTGACAGAATTCAGCTTATCACCGTTGACCGAAGCCACTGAACCGGTAATGTCCTTTCTGCGCGATGTGCCATAACCTATTACTACCACCTCATTCAGCCCGTTGGCCTCCTCTTCCAAAGTGATGTGCATAGGACTGCTGAGAGGCTTAATGTCTTGCGGCTTATAGCCGATGTAAGAAACAGTAATCAGGGCCCTCTGACCCACCTGGAGCTCGAAGTGTCCTTTCAGGTCGGTCACAGTGGCGTTCTTCGTTCCTTTTTCACCTACCGTGGCACCGATGACAGGAAGTCCATCTTGGTCGGCTACGACACCACTGACCCTTTGACTTTGTGCCATGGCCACCATACTGCAAAGGGTGAACAAAGCCAAAAAGAAAAATTTTGTATTGGTCATGTTAATCATGTTAAAAAGATTTTTAATTAATAATAGAGTTATCTTTCAGATTGTTTCCGGCTGCAAAATTATACTGTTTACCTGAAAACTACTTGTCTGTGCTGTTCTTTTGCTTTCACTATTTGTGCAAAGTGAGGAATTACGTAGAATTTTTCACCTATAATATTTAGACAGTTTAAGAATCTTTTGTAAATTTGCGACTGAAAAGGACGCTCTTATGCAACTAAAAACAATTCTGCTTCTTGTCATATTCCTGTCTTTGCCCTGTCCGTTTATTAGTCGGCCTGCAGATGAGTACGTATTGACAGAACTGACCACTCAGCAACAGCTGCCTGTGGCAAATGTGCATTGCATCTATCAGGATCAGGAAGGATTTATCTGGTATGGAACCAGAGGAGGCGGTCTGTGTCGTGACAATGGTTATCAGATCGATGTCTTTCGTTCTGACCGTCGCCATCCTGACTTGATCGGTGCAAGCAATGATATTACCAGTCTGGCAGGCGACTTTCACAACCATATCCTTTTTTCCACAAAAGAAGGACTCTATATGCTCGACAAAAAAGATTATACCATCCACGTTGTCGACAGGCAGCTGGTGGGCCAATCCACAGGCCCCATCCTGACAGCATCTGACAGCACCATCTGGGTCTGTTCTTCAAAAAAGGTCTATCATTATGACCAGCATATGCGCCTTCTGTCAATCATCCGATCAAAATGGAAGGGGCATGACGCATGGGCTTCGCGCATCATGCAAGACCGTCGTGGCAGAATATGGGTGACCCAATGGGATGGAGGCATTGTGAGATACAACCAAGCCACCCGACAGTTTGAAGAGCAATACTGGGATGAGAGCATACCTCCTGCCGACCTCGTGGAAGACCCCACAGGCCATGGCTTCTGGATAGGCACCTGGGGCAAGGGCATAATGCACTACGACCCAGATCATCGCCGGGTGACAACTTTTCCATGTACATACGGTGACATTAACACCTCACTCACCATTCATCTTGTCTGCGACACATCCTCCAGACGGCTATGGGCATCAACAATGTATGGTCTTCGCGCCTACGACATCGCAGACGACAATCTACGTCCTGTAAGCCTCGACGGCATTCTGCCTGATGGTATGAGCGTCATTGACAATATGGCCTTCGACAACAAGGGCAATCTATGGGTTTCTGGTTTCTCGCCCCACACATTTATCCTTTCACACACCGACAGAAGCATCATGAAAGACGACCTCTCACCTGTCAGAAAACAGTTGCACAACCGGCCTTTTATCCGAAATACCGTGAAAGAGGGTAATAACATTTGGCTGGGGCAGGATCGCGAACCCATAGCACTCTATCAACAGGAAAAAGGAGTCATTATCTTCGACAAAAATACCAGCAGCGTTTCAAGACCCAGTGTAACGGATTTCTGCAAGCGCCATGACAAGCAAGGCATTTGGGGAAAAAAATTGAATCAGCTTTATTATCTCTGGTACGACGGGAAGAGCATCCAATCACATGCAGAAGTCAAGGCACGGGGAGAGATTAACTGTATCCTCGATACACAAAATGGAGATGTTTACATCGGCCATCGGAACGGTATCGACATATACCATACTACAACAAAAAAAATCAGCTCTCTCCCTGTATCATCCAAACAAGTCGTGGCTATATTGAAAGCCCACGACGGGAATCTATACTATGCCTCCGATGAGAACCGCCTGACATGCTATAACCCCAAACAAGGCGAACGTATTCTTTCAGCAAAAAGCAAAATTACTGATTTAGCCGAAGACCGTGAAGGGCATATCTGGGCTTCCACTCAATATGGCGACCTGCTATGCTATCATCCCGCAACGGGTAAGATCACTATTGATGACAAGGGCAGCAATGCCAGCGGCGACAACATCAAGCATATAACCATCGACAACAAGGGCCATCTATGGCTTCTTTCCGACCAGATGGTGAAAGAATACAATCCCCGAAGCGGGGCTTACAGGGTATTCCGGTCATCCGACAAGGCCATTCAGATGGATTGTTTCCATAATGTTAAGACTGAAGGCGACCACGTGACGATTGACGGTGCAGGAGGCATACTCTACATTCAACCGTCGGCCAACATCGACAAGTTGTCATCCGGAGCATCACCTATCGTTACCTCGGTTTCCATCGACGGTGTCCGACGCATCGTAGGCATGAACAGCAAGGAGCTCAACATCCGTCATGATGCGGTCAACATCGAGATACAATTTTCTTCCCTCAACTATCTGCATGCCGACAAGGTTTCCTATGCCTACCGGCTCAGCTCCATAGATACCCAATGGCACTATTTGCCACAGGGTGTCAACAAGGCAACTTTTGTTCTGCTGCCCAAAGGCAATTACACACTCGAACTGATGGCCACTGACGAATACGGCTGCTGGGGACAAAGCATCCAAGCCCTCATGCTCCACCGGCTGCCAGCCTGGTACGAGTCGTGGTGGGCCTATCTTATCTATCTGCTTGCCGTTGCCCTGCTGACGGGCATCATCATTCGTTACTATCTGAGGCGTCAGAAGGAAAAGCAGCAACATCAGATGGATATACAACTGACAGAGATGAAACTGCGCTTCTTTACAAACATAAGTCATGAACTGCGTACCCCACTCACACTCATACTCACCCCGTTGGAGAGCATGGTGAAGAAAATAGACCGCTGGCAACAAGACAACCCAGAGCAGATACATCTCTCTTTTATCAACAGGCAGCTCAAGATGATCCAGCGAAATGCCCATCAGCTGCTATCGCTCGTAAACAACCTGCTTGACTTCCGCAAGCTGGAGATGGGGCAACAGAAATTAGAACTGAACAGCGGCAACATCATCGATTTTATACGCGCAGTCTGCGAAACGTTCCGACCCATATCCATCCAAAAAGGCATCGATCTGAAATATGCTATTCACGATGAGCAGCTCTATATCAATTTCGACAGTCGCAAATTGCAACATATTCTATACAATCTACTTGGCAATGCCCTCAAGTTCACTTCTACTGGTGGTCAGATAGAGGTTAGTGTAGCCAAGACAGATACAGAATGGCTCAGCATTACCGTAAAGGATACCGGATGTGGCATCCCCAGTCGTGATATTCCTCACATCTTCGATCGGTACTATCAAAGCAAAAACACGGTAAGCCAATCAGTGCCCGGTACCGGCATCGGATTGCATCTAACCAAAGAATATGTGGCGCTTCATGGTGGTAGTATCACCGTTAGCAGCAAACTTGGTGAAGGCACCGCTTTCACAATTCTTCTACCAACAAACTTAAAGATTAAGGAGCAGCCCATGCCTATAGAGCCTCATCCGCAGGTAGAAATGGCTGAAAGCGACTCTCAGAAGGTCAATCTGCTCATTGTCGACGACAACGACGAGTTCCGTCAGTTCCTATGCGACGAGCTGGCTGAGCAATACAACATCCATCAGGCATCCAATGGCCAGGAGGCACTCAACATGATTTCCGAGCATGATATTGACCTGATAGTATCCGACGTAATGATGCCCGTCATAGATGGTATAACACTCTGCCGCCGCATCAAGCAAGACATCAACACATCCCACATAATGGTCATTCTGCTGACAGCCCGCACAGCTATAGAAAGCAAGATAGAGGGATTACGCGCAGGAGCCGACGACTACCTGCCCAAGCCGTTCAATATGGAGATGCTGCAATTGCGCATCAGCCATCTGCTGGAATTACAGCGCCAGCGCAATCAGGAATTCATGAAAGGCGAGAATGTAGAAGTAGAGGCAGTAACACTCAATGAGATCGACCAAAAGTTTCTTCGCAGTGCCGTCGAGGCAATAGAGCGTAATCTCCATAACGAAGAGTACGACATTGATGCTTTGGCTGCCGATGTTTGCCTGAGTCGCTCCACCCTCTACCGTAAACTGCATTCACTTACAGGACAGAAGCCAAGCCTATTCATTCGGGCTATACGCCTTAAACATGCCGCCCGCATGATAAAGGAAGGCAGATACAACCTCACAGAGATATCCTCGCTTTGCGGATTCTCATCACCGAGTTATTTCAGCCGATGCTTCAAAGCCCAATACGGCGTACCACCGGGTAGTTACTTTTCTTCATAAAGCCAGACAGAAAACAAGCATACATAATTATTTGTAGCGGATTTTAAAGTATGCAAACCATTGCTGTCTGCTAAAACTTTTTTGAGCTCAAAATATTATGGCTCAATGCTCATGTATTACGTAAACTGCTACACTTTCATTGAAGAACCCGAATAAGACCGGGCTAAAATGGTTCAGTAGGCTAAGGAAAGACCTCCTGAACCGAGTCTGTTTGATGAGAGGAGGCTTACTTTTTGAAAGAATAAGCCCGAAGCCCTGTTAAATCGGGCTTCGGGCAGGATGTTTTTGCCATTTTGAGTTTTAGCGGACAGCAATAAAAATTTACGTACATTTCTAATTGTCAGATGCTTATATTAATAGCTCCAAATTTCTGAAGATTCAATTCTTATTCCGTCGTCATTTTGATTTATCTTTCAAAACTTGAGAGGGAGTGATACCAAACTCCTTCTTGAAACTTTCACGGAAATGACTGAGATTATTAAACCCTGTCATATAAGCCACTTCGGTAACGTTGTATTCTCCTGTTTTCAGGAGTTGCATACTGTGATGCAATTTTGCGGTCCGTATATACACCACGGCGGTCATTCCCGTCAGCGCTTTCACCTTACGATAAAAAGTCGAATGGCTCATGGCCATTTTATCAGTGAGAAAAGCCATATCCAGATCAGTTTTTACGATATTTTCATCTATCAGACGGTTCAATTTTTCCAAAAACTGCTGGTCGAGGTGAGACAAGACAGGCATATCATCCTTGGGATCCGCTGGGGTACCAGGTATCATTTCCTCCATATCTATACGTTCCGCTATCAGTTCTGCAAGTCTTCTCCTACCCGACAGCAGATTCCTAATACGGCTTACAAGAAGTTTGGAGCTAAAAGGCTTGGTAAGATAGGAGTCTGCTCCACTGTTGTAACCGATTTCCCGGTCACTGACACCTGTCTTGGCTGTAAGGAGGATGATAGGAATATGACTGGTGAGAATATTCTCTTTGAGATGTTTTGTCATTTCTATACCATCCATTACAGGCATCATAATGTCGCTCACTATAATGTCAGGTATTCTTTCCAAAGCGATGGTTTCGCCCATCTTGCCATTGGCCGCCTGTATAACACGATAGTCAGTATCCAAGGACTCCTGTATATACTGCCGGATATCTTCATTGTCTTCGACAACAAGCACCAGAGGCGACTGAACATTGTCTCTTTCCTTCTCCTCACTGTCGGCTTTATCCACTGTAGTCTCGTTCATGTCATCCTTATGCAGAGCGTCGGGGTATACATTGTGGATACTAAGTGTAAGCATGAAGCGTGTGCCTTGCCCTTCTGCGCTTTGGACCTTGATCTGAGCATGATGGAGTTCTGCGAGTGATTTGACCAGTGCAAGCCCTATTCCTGTGCCCGATGCTTGATACTTGCTGTCAGCTTGGAAATAACGGTCAAAAATGTATGGCAATGCCTTATCAGAGATGCCATAGCCGGTGTCTTCGACTTTGATATTCACAGTTTCGGCATCATAGTCCATGGACAATGATATTCTCCCTTTAGGTGTATATTTGATAGCGTTTGAGAGAAGGTTGTTAAGGATTGTCTCTATCACTTCAGAGTCATAATACAAAGGTGGCGTGGCGGGGTTGATGCTGATAGAGAATTCTACTTCTGGATTGCGATTCAGGTCATAGAAATGACGACCTATTTCTTCCACAAGTCCTTTTAGGTCTTCTTTTGCCACTGTCAGCTTTCGGTTCTGAGTTTCAGTCTTGCGGAATTCTAAAATTTCATTGATGAGTGTGAGCAGTCTTTCCGCGCTCTTACTGATGGAAACTATTTTCTTGTGATATCTCTCAGGCAGTTGCCGGTCGTCTGCAAGGTCCTGAATAGGTCCGGTGATAAGGGTAAGAGGTGTACGGAGCTCATGTGTAATATTGGTGAAGAAGCGGAGGCGTTCCGCATGTAACTCTTCTTGTTGACGGTTTTTATGCTGTGCCAGTAACAGTGAACTTTTCAACTGCAATTTGCGTCGGTAGGAAAGGATATAGTAAATGATAATTCCAAGAATAGCGAGCATATATAGAAGTTTGGCCCACCATGTCAGCCATACTGGAGGATTAACCACTATATTTACATCCGTAAATGTTGCTTCTGTCCAGTCACTGTTTTTGAGCTTTGCCTTTATTGTAAAAACGTACTCGCCTGGTGGGAGACTTCTAAAAATGACTTTTGTGTCGCCATTGGTATCATACCATTTATCATCAAGGCCCTTCATTTGGTACATATAGTCGACATTGTTGACTTGGGCAAAGTCGGTGACAGAAAAAGAAACCTCTATTGAATTTCTGTCATGGTCTAAGTAGATTGAGTTCTTGCTGTCGGAGATGTAGTTTTTTTGCATATCTTCCGTTCCATTAGCCACCAGGCTTTCAAACGACACGATCTGCACAGAAGAAACTTTTTTTTCTTTGTTGATGTCGAGGGGATTAAAATAACATAGCCCGAGGGGTGAGCAGAAGTACACGTTTCCTTCTTTGTCAATAGAAGTTCCTCCTTCGACAAAGCTTCCTCTTGGAATACCGTTCTTGTAATCATAATTATAGAACTGGCGTCTTTGCACGTTAAAACAAGATATACCGATAGATGTACTGACCCATATATTGCCTTGCAAATCTTGTTGAATGGCACGTATATTGTTATCTTTCAGGCCTTTTCTCGAGTCGTACAGAAAGAATGTGCCCAGGTCCCTGGTGTCGGGGATGTATATAAGTCCTTCATATGAGGCAACCCATATACCACCATTCATGTCCTGAACAATATGATTGACCCTGTTAGTGGGAAACCCATTCTTCATGCAGAGATGTGACACCAGATTTCCATTATAGTCAAAGACAAAGACTCCTCCACCGATCGTGCCTACCCAAATTCTGCCTTCTTGGTCAGAAGCCAACGTGTAGATGGTGCCTGAGGTCATTTTGCTGTTGAATCTTTCCTCTTTATTGATAATACCATTTTGGCATGAGAACAGGCCGATATCCGATCCGATCCACATTTTACCATTCTTTCCTTCAAGAAAAGCATGCACGTCCTGATATTTCAGCATTTGGCCGATATGGATCATCTGTCCATTGCCTGGAGAGAATCGGATAGCACCAAAATCATTCAGTCCTATCCACAAATGCTTCTTACTATCGATATAGATTGTGTTGACCGTAGAGAGCGACTCGCCAAGGTTCCATGACCTGCTAAACTGGCCATTGGTAAAAAGTGCAACCTCGTTGTCTCCTCCAAGCCACAGATGGTCATTCTCGATGGAGATCCCATAGACGCTCCTTGGCAGGGTTGCCAAGTGTCCATCCTTGAAATACGGAAATATCCTGAACAAGGAAGGTCGAGTGCTCATCACAGATACACCGGTTCCATAACATCCTATCCAGAGATTTCCGAACAAATCTTTTCTCACCGATCTGATGGAGGAGGAAGGCAGGTTAGTGTTAAACTTCGTGATATTCTTGAATTTAAACGAGGCCCTCTCCTTTGGTGAAAGATATTCCAGGTCCAATATGCTAATACCGCCCACGTCTGTGGCAATATATAATCTGTTGTCTATCTCTAAGATATCAAAAATATTGTTTCCACAGATGGATGTGGTGTCATTTTCCCGATGCCTGAAAGCAATCATTTTCTCTGCATGAGATGACAAAAGCCCCAGTCCGTTTTTTGTTCCGACCCATACCTGGTTGAAGTGATCGAAGAAGACTTTTCGAACCTGGTTGTTGGGAATGTCGCCTTTTTCCGAGGTCAGATGCCGACTGAGTTTTGCCTTGCCCTTTTTCAGGCTGAACACATATAGGCCATTGTTTGTGGTTCCCACATACAGATTCCCCATACCGTCGTCGATGCATAAAGACAAAGACACAGCCTTCCCCACAATTTTATTTATTCGAAAGGTGCTGAACTTTTTTTTCTTTATGTCATAGCATTGGATGGTCCCATCTTCAAATGAGATCCAGATATTACCGTCTTTCGTTTGGGTCATGGCCTTGGGTTTAATACCTGTCAGCCCATCTTTCGCCTCCAGTTTCCTGATTTTGCATCCTTTTCCATCATAAATGAAGATACCATTGTGGGCGGCCACCCATATCTCATCGTTAAAGGCGTTGTAGCAGACAGCCCTTAATCCCTTGTTGGCATAGTCAGGGTTCCCCCATTCGACCTTCGTACACATATTTCCCAAAATCCGGTTCAGTCCGTTTTCAGTCGCCACCCATACGAAGCCATTCTTGTCGATGGCCATGTCAATGACATATCCATTCGACAGCCCCTGGTCTAAGCTAATGCTCTCAAATGACTTAGGACTATTTGCCATGACACACTGTTGCAACATTAGCAATAATGTGAAAAGTAGGATTGTTTTAGGCATATAAATATGGTTTTTCAGCCCTGCAAATATACTAAAAAGAATTCAAATAGGCAATGGCAGATGGGTAAATGACGAAAAAACAGCTATAATTGACTTTTTTTCATCCATCGAATGCCTTTCCTAATTTCAATGCCCGAAAAACATTGGCAAAAGACTGATTTCAGATCATCTGTTAGACATAAATTTCAGATCTTTGCATCGTCTAAGAAAAACGTATGTACTCCGTCTGGATTCGATTTAGTATAGGTTAGATAGACTTGCATTAAGTAAGTGAGAATTGGTTTTCTTAGGGTATAGAGATTGTTGAGGATCAATAGCATGAATAATATCTTACACATTAATATAATATCTTTAAGAAATCCTATTATGAAGCAAAAAAAGAGAAGAATCGTATTGATGCTTTTGATGAGCATAGTGTGGATGGTGAGTCTTGCACAGAATGTCGTCAAAGGCAACGTGAAGGACACTAGTGGAGAACCACTGATTGGCGTCACGGTTTCTGTGGTGGGCTCTAAGACTGGCGCAGTGACAGACATGGAAGGAAATTTTTCTGTTGTCACATCATCGCAGGCTACCCTCCGGTTCACATATGTGGGCTATCAGACGCAGGATATTGCAGTGAAAGGGCAGAAAAGCATATTTATCACCATGGAGGAAGACAAAAAACTGGTTGATGAAGTGGTTGTTGTGGGTTACGGTTCGGTGAAGAAGTCAAACCTGACAGGAGCCCTGTCAACTATGAAAATGGACGATGTGCCACAAACCGCCACTACCTCAGTATCAAAACTTTTGGTCGGTCAGGTTCCAGGTTTGTCAATCAGACAGAATTCTGCATCTCCCGAAGGCGGTTATGACATGGTGATTCGTGGCTCGGCATCTATTTCAGCCGGAAATGAGCCTCTTTATGTCATTGACGGTTTCCCAGGAGCCGACATTAATTCAGTGAGTCCAGCCGACATTGAATCGGTGGAAGTATTAAAAGATGCCAGTGCCACCTCCATCTATGGAGCACGTGCAGCTAATGGCGTGATCCTGATCAATACAAAAAAAGGAAAAGAAGGCAAGATGAACATCAACTTTAAGTCGAATGTTTCCGTACAGACCATCGCCAATCCCTATAAGATGGTGGGAGCTCAGGACTATATGAAGTTGGCCAACGACTATTTTAGGGAAGAATGGCTATATAACAACAAAATTGCTCCTTATGGGAATACAGACCCCTCTACCATCACATCATCACCAAGAATAGCCTATACAGACGACCAGGTGGCCTCGGCCAAGGACCAAACCGACTGGTTTGATGAGATTTCCCGCACTGGTGTCATTAATGAAGAGAACTTATCAATTAATGGTGGTGCAAGCAAAGTGCGCTACCTTTTCTCCTTAGGTCATTTCGGTCAAAGAGGTGTCATCGTGAACAGTGGCATGCAGAAATATATGGGGCGCCTTAACCTCGACATCGACCTGGCTAAATGGCTTACAACAGGAATGGCCATCTCCGGAAGCCAAACCAATCAAGATCGCATTCAACAGCCATCGTCACCCTCTTCCGAAGGTGTGGTAAAAGCAGCCATGATGTTCCCAGCATACCTGCCTGTCTATGATGAGGAAGGGAATTACATGGAGAACCCCAATCACCCAGGAGCGAGCCCCGTTGAATGGAGAGAGGTGGAAAACAAGAACCATACGATGCGGTTACTGATTACCAATTACTGGAATGTTAGACTGATGAAAGGTTTGGATTTCCGTATGAGTTGGGGGGTCAATTCTTCCACTGCCCGTGCCACCAACTATTATCCGACATCACATTTTGATGGCCGTGCAGTTAAAGGCAAAGGTTCCATCACAGAGAGCCACAAAAACGACTATCTTCTGGATGCCACCCTTACCTACAACAAGACGATTTTTGGCAATCATAACCTTAAAGTGATGGCTGGTTATGCATACCAGAAATTCAGCACCGAGATGTTGTATGGCTATAATGACCATTTCGTCTCCGATGTATTTGGCGTGAACAACCTTCAAGCGGGAGGCGACTTGACAAAAAAGGTGGAAAGCAGCAAGTCAATTTCAAAATACCTATCCTATTTTGGACGTATCAATTATGATATCGCCGATAAGTATCTCTTCACTTTCACACTCCGTGCAGATGGAAGCGACCGCTTCGGTAAGGACAACCGCTTTGGATATTTCCCTTCTGGAGCTTTTGCATGGCGTGTGATAGAAGAGCCATTCATGAAGAATCAGTCAGTAATCTCAAACCTGAAACTACGCCTGAGTTACGGCCAGACGGGTAATGCCGAGATTGGCGGCAATGCTTATGGATTCTATTCTGCCGGTTCCTCCAACTATGTAATTGGTAACACTCTGTATACTGGAGTGTCGGAAAGCCAGCTTCCCAATCCGCGACTGAAATGGGAAACGACCACAGAATTTAATATTGGCTTGGACTGGGGACTGTTTAACAATCGTTTGACAGGTACTTTCGAGTACTACACAAAAACCATTTCCGACTTGCTGAGCAGCCGCTCCGTAGGTAGCTATTATCCTGTGAGCTCTGTAGCCGACAATCTGGGCAAGACACAGAGCAAAGGATTTGAGGTACAAATCAACAGTGTCAACATAAGCAACAAGAACTTCAAGTGGCTCACCAACATCAATTTCTACAGCTACAAGGACAGTTGGAAAGAGCGCAATCCATATAGCATACTCTCTGTCTACCAACATGAGCAAGATCCTCTTCACATCACCTTCGGATATAAAAGTGACGGTCTAATTCAGGCTGGTGAGACCGTGTCATGGATGCCTGACGCCCCTCCCGGAAGCATCAAAGTGAAAGATCTCAATGGCTATTTGCTCGACGCCGATGGAAAATACCTGCTTGATGACAAGGGGCACCGCCAACTCTCAGGAAAACCTGACGGAAAGATTGATGATGCAGACAAGGTCATCATCCTAAATTCAGCACCTGACCTGAGCTTCGGACTTGGTAACACACTGAGGTACAAAAATTTTGACTTGTATTTCTTCCTTTATGGAGAATTAGGCCGTCAGCTACTCAACTCCACTCGCCAGACCTTTCTTAGCTCCGACCGTTTCAGATACAGTGACAATGTCACTTTGGATTCCTTCGACCGCTGGTCATCGTCCAATCCTAATGGCAAATTTCCATCGGGTCTCTACAATAAATATGAATCCAATACTGATTTTTATGTAGAAGATGCTGATTTCCTGCGCTTGAAAAATATCACGCTGGGGTATACCTTCCCCAAGACATGGTTTAGCGGACTATTTAGCAATGCCAGAGTATACTTCGATGCACAGAACTTGTTCGTGATCACCGGCTACTCGGGTTCTGACCCAGAGACAGAAGGCTTTACAGCCTATCCCAACCAGAGAACCTTTTCTTTAGGAGTTGAGTTAACATTTTAAACCATAACCATTATGAAAAATATAACCAAGAAAATATTAGGGGCAGTATGCATCTCTGTTATAATGACTGGATGTACGGATCTAAGCTACGAGAACTTCAGTCAGATCAACTCAGAAAACTTCCCAGCAAGCGAGGGAGACTTGGAGGCATCTGCCATAGGAGTTTACAACACCTTAGCAAATAGCTTGGTGATGCAGTGGCTCAACAATGCCGGCTGGACCTATTCGGAATTGCCCACCGATGAACTGAACACCGGTTGGGGCGGCACATGGCAGCAGCTCGAACGTTTCCAATGGACAGCCAACAGCATGCAGCCATCTACATGCTACTACAATTATCAGAAAGGCATCACCAAGGCCACAAGAATCATAGATGATTTCCAGAAATCTTCAGTAGACGAGGCCAAGAAGCAGAAGTATATCGCCGAGCTCCGTGTGTTGCGCGTGCTCTATGCCAACTACCTGTATGATATGGTGGGTGCTGTTCCCATCGTCACCGATGCCGATATTGCCAATGACGTGTATAAGAAATGGACTCCCACCCGCCCATCGAAAGATGAATATGTACAATTCATGGTAGACGAGCTTCTTGACTGTTATCAGTCCTTGGATGTGAAGCAGACATCAGAGAGCATTGGACGAGTATCCCGTGGCATGGCACTCACATTGTTGATGAAAATCTACCTGAACGACAAACAATGGCAGAATGCAGCCAATACTGCAAAGCAGATCATGGATCTCGGTGTCTACTCGCTCATGCCATCTTACAAGTCGGTTTTTTCCATCGACAATGAGGGCACCAGCAACACAGAGCGAATCTTCTCCATCCAGCGCATCATGTCTGACCAAAGATTCGCCTGGAATTATCTCTCTGCTGTACTTCCCGCTGTACCTCTTTACCGCTGCAGTGGTGGCAACCAGTTGTCTATTGCCGGTGGTCTGAAGATGCCATGGGCGTTCTACGACAAGTATGAGAGTCAGGATACTCGCCTTGAGACTATTGTGAGATACTACATCGACAAGGATGGAAATGAGGTAGACTTCCGTGAAGTGAAGGACTCGAAGGCTACTGGTGCGGCTCCAATGAAGTATACGGAGGATCCTGACCAAGCAGGTCAGATGAGTGGCAATGACTTCATTGTCTATCGCTATGCCGATGTTCTTCTTTCACGAGCCGAGGCACTTAACGAACTCAACGGGCCGACACAGGAGGCTATCGACCTGATTAATCAGGTGAGAACACGCAGCCATGCCACTCCCATCTCGCTGGAGAATTTTACAAAGGAATCGCTACGCGAGTTTCTCTGCGACGAGCGTGGCCGTGAGTTGTACTGTGAAGGACACCGCCGCACCGACCTCATCAGGTTTGGAAAATTCATTGAGAAAGCCAAAGAGGCGGGATATACCGTACAAGACTATATGAAATTGTTCCCTATCCCACAGAGTGCTATCAACGAGAATCCTAATCTCACACAGAACCCGGGATATTAAAATAATCATGCTGTCCGGATTCCACAACATCGTGGAGTCCGGACATTCTTCAAACAAACAACATGAGGAAATTCATCACACTTATCATCCTTTTGACAGTAACAGTTTGGGTTGAGGCCAGACAGATCATTCCGTTGAATGACGGATGGAGCTACCGACCTATCAGCAATTTCAACGTCAAGGACATTCCTGTCACGCTTCCCCATACATGGAACGCAAAATATGTGGATAGCACATACTATAACCGCGAAACCATGGTATACCACAGGAGTCTGGACATTACGCCCCAGATGAAAGGAAAAAGACTTTTCCTCTATTTCGAGGGGTGCAACTCCGTGGCAGATGTTTTCATCAACCGTCAGACTGTAGGGCAGCACAAAGGAGGCTACACATCATTCTGCCTGGAAATAACTGACTATGTAAAACGAGGAAACAATGAGCTGGAAGTATGGGTCAGCAATGCTTTCCGCACAGATGTACTGCCTATCTCTGGCGATTTCAATATATACGGCGGGATCCACAGACCGTGTCATCTTCTCATTACGGAGCAAGACTGTATTTCACCCTTGTTCTATGCCTCCCCTGGTGTGCTGATCCATCAAGACAACGTCACAGAAAATGCGGCAGAATTGACCGTAGAGACCCTTTTGTCACTCAAGAGTGCTAAAAAAAACTTGAGGCTGAAGACCTCCATCATGGATGCCACCGGGAAAATTATATCCTCTCATGAATCCGTTGTCAACAGCGAGAATGTGAGACAACCATTCAAAATACCACATCCTATATTGTGGAATGGCAGGGCCAATCCCTATCTGTACACCATCATGGTGGAACTTTATGACGGCAAAAATTTGTTGGACGCTGTCGATGAACAGACAGGTTTTCGCTATTTCTATGTAGATGCTGACAAGGGATTTTCCCTAAATGGCAAGCCCTATAATCTTCGAGGATTCAATCGTCATGAGGACATTGAGGGAAAGGGAAGTGCACTCACCAAGGAAGACTATAACCATGACATGAGTCTTATCATGGAGTCGGGTGCCACCATGCTGCGCCTGGTGCATTATCCTCATGCAGAACCTATTTACAATCTGTGTGACAAGATGGGTATAGTGGTATGGAGCGAAATACCGCTTTGTGGACCAGGTGGCTACGACTTTACGGGATATCTGCATCAGACAGGATTGGAGGACAATGCTCGTCAGGTAGCCTTGGAGATGGTCTATCAGAAATTTAACCATCCTTCTATCTGTTTCTGGGGTATTTTTAATGAGCTGTTAGTTACCGACGGTAAACGTTATAAAGCCTACGATGCTCCACAACCTTTTGTGCGCGAACTTCATAAACTGTATAAAAGTGTAGATCCGTGCCGACTGACCACTTTGGCAACATGTGTAGACCATCAGTTCTATTATGGATGTTCCGATCTGATGGCATGGAACAAATACTTCAGGAAACCAGGCAATGAGCAGCAAGTTAGGCAATTCTACGAGAAAGTGCGCAAGACGTCTCATGCACAGCCACTGGGTATCTCTGAATATGGAGATGCCGGCAGCATCAACCTGCACTATGATCCACTTTATGACAAGGCCAAAACCCACGCTGAAGAGTATCAGCTCCTCACACATGAGGGTTACTGGAAAGCCATTAAGGACCAACAGTGGCTTTGGTGCAAGACGGTATGGCAGTTCGCCGACATGCAGACTTCTATCCGCAACGAAGGCGACAAGATGGGAATGAACGACAAGGGCATGGTGACCTACGACCGAAAAACATGCAAAGATATCTACTACTTCTACAAAGCTAACTGGACACAGAAGCCTATGGTCTACTTGACGGGCAGACGGTTTGTCAATCGAACTCATGCCGTTACCGATGTCAAGGCTTATGGAAATGTGGAGAAGGCAACGCTGTTCGTGAACGGGAAAAAAATAGGTACAGCCCGACGTGATGAGATATGCCGGCTTGTGTGGCCTAAGGTCACACTTTCGGAAGGCGACAACCATATCCTTATTAAGACAAAGATAGGGAGTGACTTGCTATGCGATTCCTGCACTTGGCACCTGCATTCCATGGAGATGCCAGCCGAGATAGCACCAATCTCGGCACCATTTAAGATGCCTCAACTGCGGCGTCCCTTCTTTCCCAAACGGAAGGTAAACATCAAAGAGGCGGGTGTGAGCCAGAACGTAAAGAGTACGAGAGCCATACAGAACATCATCGACCGACTGGCAAGCAAAGGTGGAGGCACCGTTATCGTGCCCAAAGGCAATTGGTTGACAGGTCGGCTGATTCTCCGCAGCAATATCAATCTGCATCTTGAGGCAGGTGCTGAGTTGCATTTCAGCGGTGAGATAGCCGACTACCTGCCTGTTGTACTCACCCGTTACGAGGGTATTGACATGTATTCTCTGGGGGCAATGGTGTATGCCAATGGAGCGGAGAATATAGCCATCACCGGGGAAGGCAAATTAGTGTCACCCTCACGCGACTGTGAGATTAGCCGTCGGCAGGATGGGGGCGTGAGTGAAGACTTGAACAAAATTCCTTTGGAAGAGAGAATCTTCGACGGAAAGGAGGGTCAACCTACTTTCATGCCTGTTTTCTTTGGTCCTATACATTGCAAGAACATTTTGGTAGAGGGCGTCACCTTCGAACAGTCACTTTTCTGGAACATCTCTCCTACCTATTGTGAAAACACCATCATCCGAGGGGTCTCCGTTAACAGCTTTGGCGTAGGACGAACCGATGGCATAGACATCGACTCTTCCGTAAACACACTTGTGGAATATACAACATTAGACTGTGGAGATGACTGCTTCACCCTAAAATCGGGGCGCAGTTATGATGGCTTGCATAAGAATCGGCCAACAGAGAATGTTGTGATACGCCATTGCAGGGTGAAGCGTGGTGTGGGTGGTCTCGCCATCGGCAGTGAGACGGCTGCTATGATAAGGAATGTCTACATGCACGATTGCGTGATGGAAAATGCCCATTTCCCTGTTTTCATCAAGACACGCCGCCCTCGTGGAGGCGGAGCAGAGGGCGTATGGATGGAACGTGTACATATCATACATACCGACAACGCTGCCTTCTACTGGGACATGTTGGGCTCACAGAAATGGGTGGGTGATCTGGCTCATCGTTTGCCAGCCCGTCCAATCAACGAGCTGACACCCGCTTTCAGAAAGTTTCATTTCAAGGATATTATAGTTGATGAATGCCCAAAACTCGTCAGAGCCATAGGTCTCCCTGAGCGGCCTATTGAGGATGTGGTGTTTGAGAACATCCAGGCACCTAACCGCATCTGTGATCTACAAGATGTGGGCAGATTCATTATCAAATAAAAAAAATCATGAGAAAAATCATCATTTTATTATTCTGCATTCTGACCTGCATGGAAACAAGTGGGAAGAAAAAAGTAAAGAGCCCCAACCTGTGGCCTGGCGGCACAGTGATAAGCGAGTGGTTTAACGACACTGCCAAAATAGAAGTAGGCAAACTGGGCAAGAAGTTTGTCATCACCGAGTATGGAGTGAAAAACGATTCCATGCTTCTTCAGACCTCTGCAATACAGGCCGTGATTGACCGATGTGCTAAAGAAGGTGGCGGTGTTGTGGTCGTGCCAAGCGGGACGTTTCTGACAGGAGCCTTGTTCTTCAAGAAAGGCGTACATCTGCATCTTGAAAAAGGCGGAACAATCAAAGGCATAGACGATATCCGTCACTATCCGCTCATCAGTATGCACATGGAGGGTAAAATGATTAACTATTTCGCCGCATTGATAACAGCCGAGCACTGTGATGGATTCACCATTACGGGAAAGGGGAGAATAAATGGTAATGGACAACGATTCTGGGACGAATTTTGGATTCGCCGCAAACAGAATCCAAGATGCACCAACTTGGAGGCACTCCGACCACAGTTGCTCTACATCTCCCATTCCAACGATGTTACTATCCAGAATGTAAGCTTGGTCAACAGTCCTTTTTGGACAAGTCATCTCTATAAGTCAAACAGAATAAAATTTCTTGATTGCTTCATCAAGTCACCAGCGGAAGGAACGACACATGCACCCAGCAGCGATGCCATTGACCTTGACATTTGTGACAATGTGTTAGTGAAGGGCTGTTATATCAATGTTTGTGATGACGGAGTCTGTCTGAAAGGCGGCAAAGGTACTTTCGTTGATCAAGACTCCACAGCAGGTTCCGTCAACCATGTGCTTGTCGAAAACTGCACGTTTGGCAATCGTACCAATGCTGGCATCACCTTCGGCAGTGAGGCATGGGACTGTCATAACGTCATCATGCGTAATTGTCATTTTGACGATGCCGACCACATGCTTCTCTTTAAGATGCGTGCTGACACGCCACAATGCTATGGCGATGTGCTTGTAGAAAATCTGACGGGAACCACAAAATACGCCGCCTTCGAAGTATCAACTTGGACACAATTTCATCAGCTAGAGCAACGTACTGACATGCCCATCTCAAATGTCTACAACGTAACAATCCGTAATTCCACTATCAATGCCAGCAGTTTTTTCAGGATAAAAAAAGGGCATCCGTTCATGCTGAGTAATTTTTATTTTGAGAACATCAAGGCCGAAGACAGAAGCAACACCTTTGATACTCATGAAATAGAGAACGTCAAGATAACGAATGTCATATTGAATGGAGTTGGAAGATGAGGAAAACTGTATGTCTATTTTTAGCTCTGATACAAGCAGGGCTAATTTATGCGATAACCCCTGAACTAGATTCGCTGTTTCGCATGCCACCACAAGAAGCCAAACCAATCATGATCTGGCAATGGATGGATGGTGTTGTTTCAGCAGAGGGTATTACCTGTGACCTGGAAGCCTATCGGGATGCAGGTATTGGTGGTGTACAGCAGTTTCAAGTCGGGGGAAAGCTGCAAGGAGTAATACGAGACACAACTAATGCCATAGGGAGTGAGTCGTGGAAGCATCTCATGCGCCATGCTATCAAAGAATGTGCCCGACTGGGGCTGTCATTCGGTACACATAACTGCCCGGGATGGTCGTCGAGTGCCTCGCCAGAAGTTAAGCCAGAAGATTCCATGCAAAAGCTTGTATGGACTGACACTATCGCGGATGGCGGCAAGACGTTGAAGCTGAATCTCCGTCGGCCTCAAATCGATCCTCGATGGAACTACTACCGCGATATAGCCTTGTTGGCAATGCCAGCTGACAGCTTGGTGAGACAGAATGATATTATAGACCTCACTGGTTGCACTGAATGGAAACCTACTGGAGGAAAATGGCGTATCATCAGATTTGGTCACACTACAAATGGACGAACGAATGTGAATACTGCACCATATGGCGGTGTCGGACTGGAGTGCGACAAAATGAGCCTTGAGGCCGTCAGAAAATATTGGCGAGGCTACCCCACCATGCTGCTCGGATTAGTTAAGGAAGAAGACGGCAGGACTTTTCAACGCATCGAGATCGATAGCTATGAGGCAGGCCCACAGAGTTGGACTCCTTTGATGCCACAGAAGTTCCTAAAAAGACGAGGATACAACTTGTTAACATGGTTGCCTGTGTTGGCTGGACTTACGGTTGAAAGCGAGGAGAAGTCGAAAGCATTCAAACATGACTGGAACGAGACCATTACAGATTTATTTGCAGAATGCTATTATGGAGAAATGGGACGCATGGCCCGTCAGATACCGGGGATGAACCTGCTCATCCAACCCTATGGGAAACCACTCAATACTTGGAAAGTAGCACGACAACCAGGCAACCTCCTATGTGCAGAATTTTGGACCCGTCCCAACTGGGGATGGCAAAGCATTCCTTCGGTCGTATCCTCAGCACACCGGTTGAATCGCAATCTGATATATGGAGAAGGCTTCACATGCTGGCCTCTCTCAGCATGGCAGGATGACCCACAATCTTTAAAGCCCATTGCCGACCACGCCTTCTGTGCTGGAATCAATGCGATTATGCTTCATGCCGGGGCACAAAACCCATGGCCCAATGTGAAACCGGGCATGACATTCGGAAAGTGGGGAACGCAGTTCACTCCAGGACAGACTTGGTGGGCAAGTGGAGGAGCTAAACTGTTTTTCCAATACTTGTCGAGGTGTCAGGCTCTGCTGCAGGCAGGCTATTATATAGACTGTTACACAGACACCCAAAAGTCGGTGCTAACAGACTGTGACTCTGTTATGTGGATTCATCGAAGATCTGACAATACGGACTTCTATTTTATCGTCAACGCTCAAGACAAGCAAGATACCGTTTGTGTTACTGTCAATGTTAGTAAGAGGATGCCTGAGCTATGGTATCCTGACAAGGGAACAATGAGGGAGGCTCCTTACTGGAAATCTACAGGTAAGCAAACACAAGTTAGGTTGGTAATGAACCCTCGTGAGTCTGTTTTTCTGGTACTCCGCAAACCGACACATTCATCTGGAACAACCCTTTACATACCACCGCTACAAGTCATCGCTACCAAAAACATCAGCAAAGGGTGGAGAATTTCTTTCCCGCCGGGATGGGGCGCACCAGAACAGCTTGTCAAGGATAGTTTATGCTCATGGACAGAAGAAACAAATAGCGGGGTAAGATATTTTTCGGGTACAGCCCGCTACAAGCGGTTAATCAAGATAGATAGAATTAGCAAACAATACAGGTATATACTTGACTTGGGAGAGGTAAAGAACTTGGCTCGCGTGTTCGTCAATGGCAAAGAGGTGGATCATTTATGGAAAAAACCTTTTCGTTGTGATATCACCGATTATATCCACCCACAAACCAATACCTTAGAAATAGATGTGACCAATCTTTGGGTAAACCGTATGGTTGGTGACGAGCAGGAACCAGACGACATTGAATGGGATAAGCCATTTGTCTATGATTATGCACCCGGAAAGCCAGAGGTAGGCAGGTTCATGAAAGAAATTCCTGAGTGGCTCCAAAAAGGGCTTCCCAGACCGTCACAAAACCGCCATACTGTGGTGTCCTTCAAATTTTTCAAAAAAAACTCACCATTGTTACCATCAGGGCTCCTTGGCCCAGTAAGTATTATCATCCTTCCTGGGGATTCGACTTGGTAATGGTTACAAACTATTGGTATAGAAGAAAAATGCTGCAAATCTGCTTTTTGAAAGAGCTTCGAGCAGTAAGATCATAAATAAAGATAGTTATGTCTCTCCCCCTTCTGGTCAAACCAGAGAAAAAGGGAGAGACAAGTTAAGAGATGCCTGCTAGCTCCACAAATATTCAAGAGTGTGCCAGTATAGCAGAAGTCTGATTACTTCACCGGTGCAATTATGACCTTGAAGGTCATGTCTTGTGCATGCAGTTGGTATTGCTTCAGCGGACGGGCGCCCCAACTGTTGATGCCACCCACACCATATTGGGCCAGGTCAAGGCACAGCTCGGTGAACTTGCTCTTGGGCATTTGGTTAGGATGGCGCTGCGCCTTCTCTAATCCTTCGTCGAGATCAGAAATATTATAGTGCAAGGCACTTGCGAAGAACGGTTTAGCAGCTGTAATCCGTAGTCCGAAGCCCTGCGCATTGGTCTGCATCCACCAGCGTATGTCGCTCTTGGTACCCGTCTCTTGTGGGCGGATGTAAGGATAGAACTGCTGGTCGGCTGTCTGCGTATAGATGCCGAGGCGCTCACTGCTCTTGCGGTCGGCATAGTTCTCGATAGGCCCGCGACCATAGAAGGTACTGCGGTCCATGTTGTAAGGCAAGTCTATCTTCAAGCCGAAGCGGAAGAGATCGCTGACCTTTGCACCCTGCTGCATCTTCATAGCCTCTGTAACGGTCAGCCTTCCGCAAGGCTCTACCTCGTAGGTCATGGTCAGTTGAGCCATCACGTCAGGCATATCATAGACGGCTGTTACCACATGATGGTTCTTATCCACCGTCATTGTCTTGAGGTTCATGGCCGGATTTCGCCATGCGGCAAATTGCTCTTGCAGTTTGGCCCCCATGTCGTTGTCTGTCACGGCTCGCCAGAAGTTGGGCTTCATGGTGCCACCATCGGGCAGGAGGTTGCTGCCGCCCACGGTGTAGGCCTTGAGCCAACCCGTCTGTTTATCAAAGACAATATTTAGACCAGATTTGTTGCTCAGGCTGATGGTGGATGTCTGCTTGTCGTCTTTCACCTTGATTCGGCTATGCTTGTCGGTCTTTTCTGCATTCTCCGTTGCGCAGCATACTGCGGGAGCTGGCTGCTCGCGCACAGCCAGCTGACGATAGGCAACGGTCTGTCCCTTAGTCATCAGCGGTTCTGCATCCTTCAATTGAAAATCAACGTTAAGCATCACCTCGCCCGTAGCCGGCACCTGATAGGGCAATGTCAGTGTGGCACGCTGCTGGGGGGCTACGTTTAGGTCGGTAATCTCACCGTTTTGTACGGCCTTACCATTCTGGAGCAAAGTCCAAACCAGCTTATAGTTGCTCAGATCACGAAAGAAGTTCTCGTTATAGACCGATATTTTTCCAGTATTCAGGTCAACGGGTTCTGCCCAAATATTCTGATACTGATAAGCCAACTCATAAGCATGGGGGTTGAGCTGACGGTCGGGGCCGATGATACCGTTGCAGTTGAAGTTGTTATCGCTGGCATCTGTTTTGTTATAGTCACCGCCATAGGTGTATTCGGGCGCCATATTACCGGTTCCGGGCTCAAACTTTGCAGCTATGGCGTCGTAGTCGGCTACCGTACGTTCTGCTTTGAAGTCGGGATGGCGATGAAGGCCCTGGTCCACGAAGTCCCAGTCATATCCCCCCTGGAACTTGGGATACTTGCGTATCAGATCCCAATATTCCTTTAAGTTTCCGCCCGAGTTGCCCATCGTGTGGTTGTATTCGCACTGGATGAGCGGGCGCGTGTATTGTGGATCCTTGGCATAGGCTTCACAGTTCCACGGCGAGTAGTACATCGGGCAAAAGATGTCTGTGTTGGCTCCGGTCTTACCGGCTTGCTCATACTGCACGGGGCGGCTCTGGTCCTGGCCCTTGATCCACTGATAGGCAGCCGTGAAATTGGGTCCGTCGACAGTTTCGTTGCCCATGCTCCACACGATGACGCTGGGATGATTGAAGTTTACAGCTACATTGTGCTGGTTGCGTTGGAGAATAGGCAGGCCAAAGTTTGCTTTCTTTGCCTCAGAGCTGCTCTTATAGCCAAAGCCGTGGCTCTCCTGATTGGCCTCAGCAGTGACATAGAGACCATATTTATCACAGAGGTCATACCAGCGTGGATCGTCGGGATAGTGACTGGTGCGCACTGCATTGATATTCAGACGCTTCATAATCTTAATGTCCTGTATCATGCGGTTGATCGTGACGACATATCCGCCGTCGGGATCCATCTCGTGGCGGTCTGCACCCTTGATGAGCACAGGCTGTCCATTGACGAGAAGCTGACTGTTCTTGATTTCCACCTTGCGGAAGCCCACTTTTTGCGGGATGACCTCCACAACATTGCCGCGACTGTCTTTGACGGTGGCGAGGAGCGTATACAAATAAGGAGTCTCAGCCGACCATTTTTTCACATTGGAGAGCATGAAGCGCACTGTGCCCTCCTTGCGTTCTGCGAACTTACCGGTGAACTTGGCGACAACGAGATGGTTCTCGTCGAGCAGTTGAAAGTCGATTGTTGGGCTACCTTTGACGCTGACATCAACGAGCAGCTCTCCGTCGTTATAGTTATTCTCCAGGTCGGGGGTCAGTCGGATGTCGCTGACCTGCACCTTACTGTCGCGTGCAAAGAGATAACACTGACGGGCCACGCCACTCAGTCGCCAGAAGTCCTGGTCCTCGTCGAGCGAGCCATCGCACCAGCGAAAGGTCTGGAAGGCTATGAGATTCTTGCCTGAATGAACATATTTTGTGATGTCGAACTCTGCGGCAGCTTTTGCGTCCTCGCTATATCCTACATACTGTCCGTTGACATAGAGATAAATATTTGAGGTCACAGAACCAAAATGGGCGATGACTTGCTTGCCGTTCCAGTCAGCCGGTATGTCAAACTCACGTCGATAGGAACCTACATGATTGTCCTTCACAGGCACATTGAGTGGATGTTTCCAGTCGAACTGATAGCGCCAGGCAAAACCAATGTTGAGATATTCAGGGTCGCCAAAGCCGTTGAGTTCCCACATACCGGGCACCTGCATGGTTTTCCAATCAGAGTCGTTCAGGTCAGTCTTATAGAAATCTGTTGGGCGCTGGTCGGCATTGGCCACCCAAAGAAATTTCCAAGGTCCTTCAAGTGACAGATAGTTGGCCGAGCGGGTGATATCGCCCGCAAGCGCTTGCTGATTGTTCTCGTAGGCAAAAAAACTGGTGTGCATCGGGAAGCGATTTACTTCGTTGACCTGTTGGTCGTGCCATTCGGTCCATGTAGGCTTCTCCACACCTTTAGCCATTGTTGACTTCTGCGCTGCTTGGGCTCCCACTGCCATCAGCATTATTGCAGAAAGGATAATTGTTTTGTTCATAATGTTTAGGGGTTTAATAGATGTCTTATATTGTTACAACTGCAAAAATACAATTATTTTTTCAGAAAGAATAGTTGTCGTGTGTTTCTTTCGGTTTTTCTTCTATTCTACGACTCTATTCAGTATTCCAAAATATGGAAGCCATAATACATTCTGACTGACAGAAACACAGCCCATTCAAAAAAAATGTGATAATTGTGGATATTTTTGTACCTTTGCACCCCCGTCAACAGGATAATAACAAATGCAAAGAACAAAAACGATATGCTGCCTAATCGGCTTGATGATGACAGTTAGCACAACCCGGGCACAAGACAGCACCGCACAGAAGCGGTTTACAGGCTATGTGATGACTGAACTAAACCAAGGCTACAGACATGAGAACGAACATCCCTCAGTGGTTGACTTTCCACACATACAGGGCTCCGCCACGCTGTCGCTCGGAAGAGGATGGCAAATCGTGGCCGAAGTGGAATATGAGCGGATGCGCTTTGATGGTGAATGGGGCAACAACTTCCGTGAGAACTACACCACCAACAAACTCTACGTAAGCAAGCATTACAGCGAAGCACTCAACATCAAGGCAGGCATCATAGACATACCTGTGGGAACGACCAACTCCGGCGGACCGGCACTCACCATCTACGACCCACTCAGTGAGAGCACGCTCATGCCCATGACGTGGCACGAGGGCGGTGCGGCGCTGTGGGGCAGAAAAGGCGTGGTGCACTATGAGGTGGGAGGATATGTTTACTCCACCCTACCCCTGAAACACTCTAGGCTTCTCGGCTTAGCCACACGCGTTGGCATAGAGCCTGTCGATGGCCTCGACCTCAGTGTGTCTGCCTTTTACGGCAGCAACAAGGAGGGAATGGTGCAACGTTGGAATCCCTATCTGGTGGAATATGACCATCTCTATCATGCCGCCTTCGACTTTGCATATCTTGCCCATGGCTGGACGATAGACGGACAAATGCTGACCAGCAACGCGCACGGTTATAAGGCTGCCGGCATAGAGCTGGGCTATGACATCGCACAACTCTCGCATATAAAGAATTTTTCTATCATCCCTTTCACGCGCTACGACGGAATTTTTCATGTAGAGGGTGTGTCGGCCAACAAATGGACTTTTGGCCTTAACACCAGTCTGCCACTTGGCTTCACTTTTAAGGTCGAAGGTGCCTGGAAGAATCCGTCCAACGACAAGCACACCACGATGGGCGACATCAGCATAGGTTGGCAAAAGAATTTCTAAGCTACTTCTTGCAAAAGAACTCTGTTAGCAATGAACGTCTTAGGCATACTCCTTGCAGAAATGACATAAGAATATGCAACCATAAGTCATACTACCATCAGAAGCCACGTCCATTTATTGAAGAAACAATACATAAAGCTCAGGAAGAAAGCGAAAAAGTAACTTTTTTTTTGCGTTTCCTTACAATTTACGTATCTTTGCATAAAGTTAACAAAAGAAAGATATGAAAGATACTTTAGAGGCTTTATTACTAGCGTCCATGATGACTTTTACCTTAAACGCATCAGGACAAACTTCGCACGTAGCAGGAGGAAAAACTACAGCAATAGACAAACCGGCCGACCAAGAGGTGATAGACAAGGTGAAATATCGCATAACTTATGCTTCAAAAGCTGTGGACGACACCACCAGGCGTGACTCTACTGGCGGCTATGATTACAGCAACGACGAAATGCGGCTAGACGTGGGCGCGTCGGTGAGCAAATTTTACAGCGCACGGACGGCCGAGTTCGAAAAATGGATAAAAGACAAAATAGCCCGTGGAGAAAAAGACTTCTCCAATCTGCCCCCCAACCCCTCCATCGGATGGGTTGTGTACCGCAACTATCCCAAAGGGCAAACCAGCTTTCTGAGCAATGCCATGATGGACTACTACAGAATATCGGAGGCTACGGTAACACCGAAATGGACCATCTGCTCTGACACCTGCACCTTGATAGGCTACCACTGCACCAAGGCCGAAACGTTCTTCAAGGGACGGCATTGGACGGCATGGTTCACTGAAGACATTCCTCTCAACGAGGGACCATGGAAGCTTATCGGCCTGCCAGGACTTATTCTCAAGGCGGAGGATACCCAAAAGCAATACATCTTCGTGGCAAACGGACTTGAACAGATAAACGGCAAGGAAGACATCACGCTGGTGAAGGACTATAAGAAATATGAATCTGTGACACAGAAGCAGTTCGACAAAATCAACCGCACATCATCTGCGGCCGACGCCCTCAAAGCTGCGGGTATAACCATCAGTGCAAGCAACTTAAAGGTGGAAGGAGGCGACGCCGAAGATGTGATGAACCATCTGAACGACGTGCCACCTTATAACCCCATAGAGATTGCCGAATGATGTAACAGCGCAGGAGCTGTCATCGCCGGCAACCACACCAGTATGAACTTATCAGCATAAGTAATGAGAAAAGAAATAATTTCCATACTATTTCTTCTTGGGGCTGTCACTCTTCAGGCACAGGAAACCGTAGACAAGGTGATGTATCGCATTGTCTACAAGACCGACTGTGTAAAGGACACCACGGAGCGAGACTCTGCTGGGAACTATAACTATGACCACGACGAGATGGCCCTAGACATTGGCACAAGGGTAAGCAAGTTCTACAGCCTGCTAAACGTAAAGTTCAGAAACTGGTTAAGCAGAACCATCAAGCATGGCGGTGAACCGGCCCTCAACGACCCGCAGCCTCCCAGAGCTTCTATCTTATGGTTCTCCTTCCATAATTATCCCGAAGGAAAAGAAACAACGCTATGGTCGGAAGATAATACAACATTCAAGACGGAAGAGCCCATCACACCCATCGCTTGGAAAATCATCGGCGACACCTGCACCCTGCTTGGCTATCGTTGCACAAATGCCGAAGCCGACTATAAGGGACGCCACTGGACAGTGTGGTATGCTGAGGACATTCCTATCAATCAGGGTCCCTGGCAGCTGGGAGGGCTGCCGGGACTGATACTTAAGGCCGGTGATTCGCGCAGCCAGTGGATGTTTACAGCCACGGCACTGCAGCAAATGAAAGAAAAAGAAGCCATTGACCGAGGAAAGAGATGGGAAAAATATGATTTGGTAACCAAGAAGAAATACTATCATTGGAAGCGTACGGTCACCAAAGACGACATGATAAAACAAATGAGCGCTGTGGCAGGCGTCAAACTGACCTACGTAAACAAAGACGGAGAGGAATACAGTCCAGAGGAATATCGAAAGAATTTTATGAGGCCCGACCCGTTTAACCCTCTTGATTTGAGCGAATGAGATGTATGAACAGAATCATCTTGATAGGAATATTACTATTGCTGACATCGGTGAATGCAGCAGCCCAAAGCACTATAACCGGCACCGTGATAGACTCTCTCAGCTCTGCGCCGCTGCCCAAGGCCAGCGTCATGCTGATGCGCGGCGGGCGCACCATTCTCTTTGCACGGGCAGACAACAACGGACACTTCAGCTTAGAGGCTCAGGCACAACCGGGCGACGAGCTGCAAGCCACATGCATGGGATATGCCAAGCACCGGCAACCCGTGACAAAGGACAACATTCTGCGCCTGGCGCAACAAGCCTTTCAACTGAAAGAGGTGACGGTGCAGGGCCCGCCTGTGACCCAACGAAGAGACACTATTGTGTACGACCTGACGAAGTTTGCCACCGAACGCGACAATAACCTAAAGGATGTGCTCAAGAAGTTGCCGGGTGTTGACGTGGAGAAAGACGGACAGATAAAATACAGGGGAAAGGCTATCAGCCGCTTTACCGTAGAAGGTCTTGACCTAAGCAAAGGACAATACAACAAGCTGACCGACAACATACGTGCCAAGGACGTGAAGAAAGCCGAGGTAACTGAGCACGACCAGCCCATAAAGGCTCTGCGCAACCGCGTCTTTACCGACGACATCGGTATGAACATCGTGCTGAAGGATTCTGCCCGCGACCAACTCTTCGCTACCCTCCGACCCTATATGCTGGCCGACGACCCCACTCACGTGGGAGGCGATGCCGTTGTTATGCAGATAGGCAAGGAACGACAGATGGAGACAACAGCACAATACGACCGCTCAGGACATGACCTCAGCAACCAGTTCTCCATCTTCTATAACCTATCCGACTTCGCTTCTACAGCCTCAATGCCTCAGTGGTTTTCGGTGCCTTCGCTTCAATCGCCCATAGATGAGGAACGGGTGCGCAGGAATACATCGCAGGCCTACAGCCTGGATTATCTCACAAAAGACAAGCACGATGCTGAGAACAGTATATCCGTGAGCTATAACCGAAGCGTTATCAGGCAGCACACGCAAAACATATCGCAGTATTATTTGGGAGGACAAACACCCACACAGACAAGTGAAGACCGACAGATGACGCTTCGGCAAGATGCTTTTTCCCTAGACTACAACCACCGCATCAATGCCGACAACCACTATGGCAACATCGTCTTCAAGGCAAGAGCCAACCAAGACGACGGACTGAGCGATTACGCTAACGCGTTGACCCAAACAATTAAGACACCGGAGCTGAACCTCAGCGCAGCGGCCAACCAGACATACACGCTAGGCAGAAGCACGCTGCAATGGCGCTCTACAGCCGACTATCACTACGCTAAAGATAAGTTCAGTTTAGACGCCTCAGGCGACACCACGTCTTTGTCTGCCCATACCTATCAAGACAGGCTGACCAGCAACCTTTGGCACACCGCACATTCGCTGTCATGGAACCGGCAATACGGCAAATGGCATCGCAACTACATATTGCGGCTGGAAGCTGAAAACTTGAATATAGAGCATAAAAACAACACCTTGCTGCAGGGAGGCCTAACCCCATCATGGTATTACAAGGACGAAGACTGGCGCATCTATCTCACTCCGGGTATAACCATGAAGCGGTTTACCCGGCAGAATGCCAATATGCTGTTGCCTAGCGCGTCGGTTTACATCAACCGCGACTATGGCAACCGGGCTAACTGGAAGCTCGGAACAAGCTATACTGAGAGCACGCCGTCATGGGAGACGCTGGCCATAGAACAGCGACGTACAGACTATCGCACATGGACCGGAGCACCCGACTTCGTGCCCCACACCAAAATATTGCTCAGCACGATTGAATACAATTATAAGCGGGCGATTTATCAGTTCTTCTCTAACGTAAAAGTCAACTGGACACGTTACTGGGACAATGCTGCTATGGACATGACCATTGACAACGGTAATTACTATTACAACTGGATGCGCCATAACACTCACAGCGACAACGTAGGTGCTACCATAAACATCTCTAAGGGATGGAGTGCCATACACCTAAAGACAAATCTTGAAATGGGTGGAAACTATTCGGAAGGCGAACAATATTCTGCCGGAGAAAACATCACCTACAAATATACTTCCTATGGCATTCATCCCGAAATAATCTACTCTCCCGCATGGATGGAGATTGAATACAAAGGCGACTTCGCCTTCAACCGGAGCAAGGCTAATGAGGAGTGGACCGAGACGTTGGCCAACTGGACCCAACGACTGACACTCACCTCCACCATCAGCCACGTAGATTTGTCGCTCTCCGGAGTGCTTTATCACAATGAGATGCCCGGTTCGCCAGCGGCCAATATTCTTCTTGCAGACGCAAAAATGACGTGGCGGTTGCGCAAAGTTCGCTTTTCGGCTTCACTCCGCAACCTCTTCAACAAGAAGACTTACGACGAAACGACCTATAGCGGCGTGGGCATCTTCACCAACCGCTACTGGCTCCGCCCACGCGAGCTGATGCTTAACATACAGTTTTCACTCTAGCAGCTCCAGATCTCACCTGTTTTACCGCATCAGAAAGCATATTGCAAGCCTATATTGAAGGCATTGATGCACGTTACTTTCTTGATAATCATTCGACTGTCAAACACATAGCCATAATCACCCATACCAAAGAGGTAGATGTTGTGATTGAAGAAGCCAGACAAATGGCGCGAGAAATCATACGTAAGCATCAGTCCGCCGTTAGCGCCGAAATGTGCTTGAGTTTCATAATCGGGGAAAGAATTAGCATCCTTACCCGCCTTAAGCGCACGGGCATAGGCCGGTCCGGCATAGATATTGGCATCCCAACGACGGTTGCCATAGTAGCCGGCAAACAACGACATAACGTCTAACTGATAATTAACAGAGAAGATAGCCACATTGAGACGTCTAGACGAATAACCGTCTACCACCTGGGTCTTACCATTCAGATAGCCCTTGTTGTCGATAATGCCATCCGAGAGATACTGTATATTGGCGCGCACACCATTATAAGCGTCGAAGTTATAACCACCATACAACAGTCCGTTCCACCTCGCAGAGTTTCCTTCGTAAGCCATCTTAGACAGTAAGAAGTTCCAACCACCGCCTATACCGACAAAGATGCCCTGCTTAGGCGCCACCGTCTGAGCCTTCATACCACGCGAAGGATGTTCGTCGAGCGATAAGCTCAAGCCCATTCGCACAGAAAAAGCATTATAGTGCTTCAGGCTATTGCCTCCTTTGTCAGCATCCTCGGCAAAACTATGATTCCTAGGGTTATAATAAAGACCGTTCAAATATAACTGCTCATAGAGAGGTTGTATAAAGAAACGAAGGTTCTTATCAAGACGCATCCACAGCTGCGTGCCGAGCCGGATGCCGTTTACCTTGCCTTCTGCCTTGTTACTGGCATCCCAGAAGGCGGCGCGTCCCAACTGATAACCCACAAAGAAGTTCATGCCATAGAGGTCATCCCATGTGCTATGCCGCGACGCTGCAAAAGGATTGAACATCAAGTCGAGCGAACCTGTGGCCAAAGCAGTATTGCCATTTAGCACATGATCGGGGTTATGATCAAGCGCAGGTATCTGCACGGCAACACCGCGTGAAGTATTTACCGATAAGCGAGTGCCCAAATAGGGTGTAAACCAATAACCCAGAGCTCCGCTGAGTGCCGTTCCCCATGAGTGTGATGCGTCAGAAGGCGACATAGGATAGTCGCCATAGCCTAAGCCATACTCCAAGAAGAAACGACCGTTAGGCATACGCGAGCTGTCTGCCGGCACACCATTAATGCTTCTGATGAACTTGCGCAACGATGCAGCCATGTTGGTGAAGTTATACATCAGACCTACATTCAGACTGTTGACCACAGTTCCATGAGCCGTATATATCTGACCGCTTGGATAATGGCTGCTGGGCATGAAGAAGAGTTTATGCGAATAATAGAGCGAGAGATTACGGGCCACACGATAGCTCACCTGTCCGCTCACGTCAAAAGCCCAGTCGGCCTGACCGCTACTTGCCGCAATGCCGCCACCAGCCAAAAGATAGACATTCCATCGGCGTGAAGGACGATAACCAGACAAGAAATTAAGTAAATTGAACTGATAGTCAAGTGTCATCAAATGCGTCTTGAAATCATGCCGCAAGAGTTGCGCATTGCCGCCCTGCTCATTCCATATAGCATCTGTGATATACGAGCCTGAAAGTCTGACACCGTTTATTTCGTCGAAATTATAGCCCGCAAAAAGTTCTCCGTTCTTCAACCATGAGGTGTGCTTGCCCTGATAGCTCCATTCATGAACGGTGGTATTCCAGCCCAAACCACCTCCGAAGAACACGCCACGCAAGGGCAAGGCAGCCTCTTCTGTAGCATCCCAATGGCGATAACGGGGCGTGCGCAGCAGGGCGGTGAGTCCCAGCTTCACATTAAACTCATTATATCTATGCCGCTCGTGGGGCTCCCGATACTCATTAATAGAATAGGTGGGTTCTACGTTGAACCTTAAATCATCTGTAAGACGCAGCCACAACTGAGCTCCCATACGATAGCCGAACAGTCGTCTGCTATGCGACAGACCATTCAAGCCATTGTCTACGATGTGCAACTTACCAGCCTTATATCCGCCAAAGAGATTGATGCCAACCGGCTCGTCCCACGTATAGTTGCGCGTAAAGCCGAAAGGATTGAGCAACAAGTCGAGTGAGCCCGTCTCAGAACCCATCTTATTGTAAATGGTCTGCACGTCATCCTCAGTAAAATTGGCATTGGTGATATTAAGCCCGGCACGTAAGCCGATGGCCGAAGACATCCACCAGCCCAGACCTACACGCACATGATAGCCTGTTGCGTCGCTACTTGACAGCGAAGTATTGCCAAGAAAAGCAGGACCCATGCCATATTCAACAAAGAGCGGATGGCGCCACGTATAAGATTGGGCCATCTCCTTGAACAAACGCGAACCGGGTTGGAATCTGCGCTTAAACAATCCGGCATTGCGCTCAGCGCTGAGCATCGGGGTGAAATACCATATATAAGAAAGGTTGAGGCCATAGCCCAAATCGAAGCGATGCCAATTAACGTCATTCCGTGTCAAGTCCATGCCGTCGCTACCCAGCAACACATAAGGTTCTATAGCCAAGGCTGCATGTGAACCGGCAAAGAACTTAAACTGAAAGCCTGCATGAAGATTGGCCGCTGTGCCACTGTGAGTAGCATACGTGCTCACAACGCCCTCCTGATCCATAATTCGGCCATACTGCATACCCACACCCATCATGAGCGAAAATTCGAACGGACGTTCCGGACGGTAGCCGTAGAGATAGTTAGAGAGGCTGTAGAGAAGGTCGAGGTCGGCACCTATCTTACCTGAGTAAGTGCTGGTGTAGATGTCAGGCTGCCCAAACGAGGCAAAGCTTAACCCTCCATTCACACCGGCACGGAGGGTTACCATCGGACTGAGTTGTCGGCCTATATGGACATGAAAATCGGTTATAGGTGTGAAACGATAGCTCCCATTGCGCGCATATTGCAGCATACCACCTCCTAAATCCAACAGCCAGTGACGCCAGAAGCCTCGGTTCTCAAACTTATCGCCGGCAAAACGATGACGACGGTCGAGTGTGTAGCGCAGCGCATTAAAGTTACGTTGCTTGTTTTGAAGAGTATTTGTGGTATCGACAGGTGCTTGCAAGCCCATCGACTGCATCTTACTCTCCAAATCGCCCAAATCTCTTACAGTAGTGTCAGGCTGCTGTTCAACATAGCAAACTGAGGCTGCTGCCTCTACAGGCGCAGCCAGTAGCAAAGCCATCAGACACACAGCATATATCGATAATATCTTCATCTTTGACTTCATCTTACTCATTGCCTTTTTTCTCCTCACTCTTCTCTTCTGTTGCTTTATCCTTAGAGTCCTTGTTGGTAATATTTGTGAGGCTCTCAAATTTCTCTCTGTAAACATCAGCCTTCTTAGGATCATAAGGATACTTCTTTCTTATCTCATCGCTGATGTTAGCGTCTGTTACGTAATATTTCTTATAATAATCAGGGGCTAAGTCAAAACAATGCTGAAAATAGGCCAAGAACTCAGGCGTGGTATTGTCAAGCATCTTCAGAGCTTTCTCAGTTCCATACTTCTCAACGAGGCTCATAAAATCAGCATCAGATGATTCTGAAGAGATGCTGGAGGCCATCACACCCTTCATATACCACTTTTGGGGGGCATTGTCGGGCAACGAATCTACCAGCGGCATTATTTCTTCATAGGTCTTACCCAACTCAGAGGCTAACTCAAACTGCAATACAGCATTGTTCATCCTACTGGTTCCCATGGCATAGGCAAGGGCTTCCTTGGCCCGTCGATCCTCATCAGGCGTGCGATTACTCTTAAAAAAGAGTGTCTCCAAGTCGGTGAACATCTTAATGCTCCGATAGTCGTCTGTGTCAGGAAGTTTCTGAGCCAGATGCGCGGCTTCGCCCAAACGTTGTTTCTTGAAATACATAATAGCCTGATTGGCCACAATGGGCAGTCGGTTGACAGTGTACATATAACTGTTGTCAAAGGCTATGGGTCTCTTAACCTCGGGTCCTGACTTCATGTCAATGAAAGGGGCAAGTATAGAAAGGTCAATAGAGTCTTTGGCAATTGCATCACAAGCCACACGATTGGCAAGATAGGCTGCGAACGCACTATACTTCATTGTTCGTCGAACCCTATTCTCAGCCCATGCTCTTTGGGTGAGACGCTGGAGCTCGGCCGAATCTTTTATTTGTTTAAACAGGTTATAATAATCGCCGTTTGAGAACACATTCTCACCTCCAACAGCAAAACTCTTATCGTTGTAATAAGTCCATAAAACCTCGCTGGGATCGAGTATCTTGTTCTGTCTGATGGTGTAAGAACACTTCATCAGTCGTTGGTTCTGCATGATTTCGTCTATAACGGGAACCCTGTCACGCATTTTGCGAATAGCGGCCTGCTTATTATTGTTAGCAAGACTTCGCAGTTCCTGGGCCTCACTCGTCAAACCTCTTGCCTGAAGTGAGTCGGCTACATCGTTCCAAGTATAAATCAGAGGGGGTTTAACCTCCAAACCAGCCGTGCGAATATAGCTTCCTATCATGTTAAGAGCCTTGCGCGAACGTTTCTCGGCCAACTGTCGGTTGATGTCTTCATTTCCTTCGGGCGACGCGGTACCCTGAACAGCAAAGCTCATGAGCGACTTGCCGTAAGAACGCAACTCACGAACCAACATCTTTACATTGTATTGGTTGGCTGAATCAGCTGTCAGCACATCGCGCCCTTGCATGAAAGTGAGCTGCAGATCGCGGGGTATCTGGCGCAGCAACGAACGAGCTTGCTCATAAAAGCGCTCATCGAGCGGCATCTCTTTGCGGGCCATAGACACGTCGAGCATCTTCCACGGCTTGCGGCTATTACAAGTTCCCTGCTTGGTGTCGTCACGCATCACTACATGAGTATAGTCTTCTATCTGCAACACCGAGCCCCATTTATAGGTACGGGCAAAGTCGGGCTTGGCATAAGCCACGTTCCATGTAAAGGTGAAGGGACTGCTGGTTGTGGCCGGTTGGCTTATATAATAAGGAGAAAGCGAGTCATTGCGCATATAGTCGTAACTCTTTCGCCTGATTTGATTAGCGTGATAAGCCTTGCCCTCATAAACCAAAGGCTCGAGATATTGCAGTGTATCTTCCGTCTGACAGTCTATCACAACAGGCTGAAAGATAAGACGTGTGTTCTTTCCCGTATAATAAGCAGGCAGCGACATGGTTATATTCCAGTGCAGCACCGGGCCCTCGTCTACCGGAGGCAGAGCCTTGATGGATACGCCTTGTCGTTTGCCGTAGACGTCTACATTGCTTATCAAGATGCCATCATCACCACTCTCCAACGTTATGTCGTATTGCAACTTCTTCGGATCGATGTCTACGATGGTTACCTTGCCCTCATTCACGATCAGCAGAGCACCTGTCGAGGCCACGTCGGCCTCGAAGTGTCCCTCGTAGTCGGGCACAACATAGTCGTTACCTTGTATTTTCAGGTCGGTTCCAAAGTTTCTGCTTGCTGCCTTGTAACGGTCACGCTCACGACGGGCTGCCGCAGCATTGTCAAAGATGTGCACGGGAACAGAAAGAGCCATGCGCTCAGATTTTCCACCAGACATACTCTTCATGCTCTTTTGCAGGGTGCCCGTGATGTGCATGGCCTGAGCATGCATGTCAGAGGCCGTAAGCAACAGAACAGCAATGAGCAGACTGATGATAAATAATCGCTTATGTGTCATGATGATGTGTTATCCTTTCTTCTTTACTACCTTATTATATATGAGAGCGTGATGCCTATCTTGGTGGGCAAAATCTGATAATCAGAATGGGCTTCGCTGGCATCATTGCCATTGGGCTGATGCAATGCAGGCCTGTCGGCATCTGTAAATTTCGTCTTCTCATGATAAAAAACCAGGCCCAGACCGGCATGGGCATCCATCGTAAGCCTGCTGGAAAGGGGCACAACATAGCCGAAAGTAAGTCCGCCACCCACAGCATCACCACGGTGGTTGCGGTCTTTCCAATCTACGTCATAGGTCATAGCCAATGCGCTTAAGCCAATGAAGTGGTGATACATAGGCCTACCACTGAAATAATATCGCAATTCGGGCGCAACACCATAAGTTTTCATATCCTTATGAAAATAGGGCTTGTTGTTGCCAAAAACCTCTATGCCCATGGTGGTACGGTTGCCCACTGTCATCTCAGCACCCACATTATAGGTCTGCAACAACCATTTGGCCACATCTGCATTCACCGAAAAACTTTGAGCTTGCACAGCCGAGATGCTTAGCAACACGACTATAAACAATATGATACGCTTCATAAACTCTCTCACTTACTTATCTTCTTTTTCTGATGCTTTCTTTCTTCTAACCTCTTTGCTACGGGCCTCACGGGCCTGCTCACGCGCTTTCTTTTTTGCTGCACGCAGTTCGGCTTTAGCTTCCTGCCGTCTCACTTTGGCTGCCCTACGCTCCAACTGTCGCTGCTGTCGCTCTTGTCTTAGCGTGTCTTTCCTGAGCTGGCGAACATTGCGCAGGCTGTCGCGCTCATGTACACGTGTCTGGAGGGCATAACGATAATCATCGTCTATGGCGGTCGGCTACCGAACAGCCGAAGTGATAAACAAAGCCTATGCGAATAACGTCGTTGCCCAAGGCATAGAGCAACGGATTGAAGGTGAAGCCATAACCATCGCTAGGCTTGGTGATGACATAGCTGTCGTAACCATCGGCACTGGTCTGTCTGACATATTCATCATACTTAGCAAGCAAAGCACCTACAGACACACCCATCTCGAAATCCAATTTTCCACCATTACGGTAGGCGTAGAGCGGAATAACGGTACCAGCCGTAAGACCGCCTAATAAGCCGTTGCCCTTGCGTCCGGTAGCGCTCAGCTTAACATCAAACTTGTTTACGCCGCCATACACACCCACATAGAACACCCGGCGAGGATTGCGACCATGCCAATAGCGACGCAGTTCTGCACGGCCGTCATAATAATCATACACATTATAAGGAACCGAGTTGGAAGCAGTTTTCCAATTTGCACGACCGTAAAAGCCCAATGTGTATTTGTTCCAGTTATGATTTCCCAGCGTAAACTCCATGCCCAAGTTTGGCGTAAGAGCCAACCAGTCAAGGGCATTTACACGAAAGCTGATGCCTTGCCAAAAAGACAGAGGCTGAACAATATTGTCATATAACTTTATTTCTTGCGCATTTAATCTAGCAGAACCAAGAAACAAGCTGCCAACGACAGCAAAGGCCATACGCACGGCCTCTTTTTTAATCTTCACAAACGACATACATAAAGTAGACTTATCTAGTTTATTATCCTATATTACTTTCAGCTTGCAAAATTACTGTTTTGCTTTGAGACTTGCAAAACAATGTACAACTTTTTTGGTTTTCGTTGAAAATGATTGATTTGCAAAGAGTTTGATTATACAGAAAGCAGCATCAGGTAGAAAGAAAAACAAATAATATATTTCGCAAAAAGGACAGAATGCAGTGTAAAAGCCGAAACTAACAGGCTAAAAACAAAAAAAGGCATGAGAAAGGAGATAATAGTCCCGTCTCATGCCCCACTCACTGAAAGTCAGTGTATGCTGTTAAGCCTCACCCTTGTTGTTGCCAAAAGGCGCGATGGTGCGTGGCTGCTGGTTAGGAAGCTCTATTTTGCCGAACTCCTGCTCATAGCGCAACACGTTTTCTTGCAGTGCGGCCAGCAGGCGCTTTGCGTGCTCAGGAGCCAGAATAACACGGCTCTGCACGGCTGCCTTAGGCTGCATGGGCTGCATGGCAGCAAAGTCGATCATGAACTCTGAGTGTGAATGATAGATAACGGCCAGGTTAGCATAAGCACCTTTAGCCACCTCAGGGGAGATTTCAAACTGCAGTTGTTGCCCCTGGTTATTGTTTTCGTTTGCCATAATGTAATTATTTAGATTTAAATTTATTTTCTTTCACAAAGGTACAACAACTTAGCCGGATAACCAAAACATTCAATATTTTTTTTCAAGGATAGCATCTCAAACGTCACATAATTGAAACATAGAGTGCTGTTTTTGTCATCACATCATCCCAATATGCCCTTTTCGCTTTCAAAAAAGCATGGTTTTGCTTACCAAAAGCGCCTATATCGCTTGGCAAAAAGGGGTGTTTTGTCCGATGCATGAGGCTGATTGGGCAAACAACTGTCATTCAGTAGATTACAAATCGCAAAGAGGGCTGTGGAAGATATTGCATCCACAGCCCTCTTGATATAATTTTTCTGAAAGAGAAAAACGATTAGTTCTTGTCTTCCTCTACAGGTTCCTTGTCTGAGAAGTCAAGCACATTCTTGCGGTTGGCTTGCATTCTGTCGTAGTCTTCCTTTGAACCTACGATGATGCGTTGCCACTGACGCAGTCCTGTACCGGCCGGTATGAGGTGACCGCAGATAACGTTCTCCTTCATACCCTCGAGGTAATCGGTCTTTCCGCGTATAGCAGCCTCGTTGAGCACCTTGGTTGTTTCCTGGAAAGAAGCGGCACTCATGAAGCTCTTGGTGCCCAAAGCGGCTCTTGTGATACCTTGCAGCACCTGAGTAGCGGTGGCCGGACGGGCATCACGAGTCTGCACCAACTTCATGTCGCGGCGGCGCAGCGTAGAGTTTTCATCACGCAGCTTGCGCACCGATATGATCTGACCCTTATAGCAGTTCTCGCTCTCTCCCGGATCAACCACTACCTTCTTGCCCCAGATACGGTCGTTTTCGTCAGCAAAGTCGAGCTTATCTATCAAGTCGTGCTCAAGGAATGTGGTGTCGCCCGGATCGTTTATCTGAACCTTACGCATCATCTGGCGCACGATAATTTCAAAGTGCTTGTCGTTGATCTTCACACCCTGCAGACGGTAAACGTCTTGCACCTCGTTCACGATATACTCTTGAACGGCGGTAGGACCCTTAATGGCCAAGATGTCGGCCGGCGTGATGACACCATCAGAAAGCGGTGTTCCGGCACGCACGGCATCGTGCTCTTGAACAAGGATCTGCTTAGACAGCGAAACGAGATACTTGCGCTGCTCGCCTGTCTTGCTGGTTACGATAATCTCACGGTTACCGCGTTTCACCTTACCCATGGTAACCTCACCGTCGATTTCTGATACAACAGCAGGATTAGAGGGGTTGCGGGCCTCGAACAACTCGGTTACTCGAGGCAGACCACCGGTGATGTCGCCGGCGCCACCCATGGTACGTGGTATCTTGATAAGTGTGGTACCGGTCTTTATCTCAGTGCCATTCTCTATCTTCTGTTCGATGTGTCCACCCACCGGGAAGTTGTAAGTGCCAAGTATATCAGCATCATCATACTTCTTAGTAGAGCGGTTGGGCTTGGCGCCCTTCTTCACTATGAGGCAGACAGGCACAAGCGTCTTGTCCTTAGACTCAATGATAATGCGGTCTTCCATACCGGTGGTGTCATCGGTAACCACCTTATAGGTAAGGTTCTCTACAACGTCCTGGAAGCGAACAACGCCCGCATACTCACTCACAATGACAGCGTTGAAGGGGTCCCACTTAGCAATGAGGTCACCATTCTTCACCTTGTCACCTGCCTTGTAGTAGAGCGAGCTACCGTAAGGCACATTGAGCGTGTTGAGCACGATGCCCGTATTGGGATCGACAAAGCGAACCTCGGCCAAACGGCTGACAACCATCTGGCACTCCTTGTCCTGATCGTCGACGAAGGGAACGGTGCGAAGCTCATCAAACTCCAGCTTTGCGTCGTTCTTTGAAACGATGCTGGCGTTGGCTGCTGCACCACCGGCCACACCACCGGCGTGGAACGTACGAAGCGTAAGCTGCGTACCCGGCTCACCAATAGCCTGGGCTGCGATGACACCAACGGCCTCACCAAGCTGCACCATGCGTGCTGTGGCCAAGTTACGGCCGTAACACTTCATGCAGACACCCTTCTTGCTCTCACAGGTAAGCACGGAACGAATCTCCACCATCTCGATAGGCGACTCTTCGATAATCTTTGCCTTGGCCTCGGTAATCTCGTCGCCGGCAGCAACAATGATCTCACCCGTCGAAGGATGAATAACGTCATGCACTGACACACGGCCCAGGATGCGCTCATAGAGAGTAGAGATAACCTCGTCGCCATTCTTCAGCGCACGGCACTCAAGACCACGGAGCGTACCGCAGTCTTCCTCTGTGATGATGACATCGTGCGACACATCTACCAGTCGGCGAGTAAGATAACCGGCATCGGCCGTCTTCATGGCGGTGTCGGCAAGACCCTTACGTGCACCGTGTGAGGAGATGAAGTACTCCAACACCGACATTCCTTCCTTGAAGTTAGAAAGGATAGGATTCTCAATCGTACCACGACCCTCGGCACCAGCCTTCTGAGGTTTGGCCATCAAACCTCGCATACCGGCCAGCTGAGCAATCTGGTCAGCCGAACCACGGGCACCAGAGTCAAGCATCATGTAAACAGCGTTGAAGCCTTGGTCGGCCTCGGTCATGTGCTTCATAACCGATTGCTTGAGGTTGTTGTTTACGTGAGTCCATGTATCGATAACCTGGTTGTAACGCTCGGTATCGGTGATGAAACCCATATCATAGTTAGACGTGATAGTGTCTATTTCTTCCTGACCCTTCGATACGATGTCTTTCTTCTCGTCAGGTACGATGATGTCATCCAGATTGAACGACAAACCGGCTACGTAAGACATGTGGTAACCCAGGTTCTTGATGCCATCGAGGAATTCGCAGGCACGTGCCATACCAACCACCTTGATAACATCTGCGATAAGCCCACGCAGCGTCTTCTTGGATATAATATCATTGAAATAGCCCAACTCATCGGGGATGATGTCGTTAACGATGACACGTCCTACAGAAGTTTCTACAATGCGCTTCTGCAGTTTGCCGTCTACAAGGTCGTTAACCATCACCTTCACCTTGGCATGGAGGTCGCAACGGCCCTCGTTATGGGCAATGATAGCCTCCTCAGGACCATAGAACGTGAGTCCTTCGCCCTTGGCTCCGGCACGCAGCTTGGTGATGTAATAAAGACCGAGCACCATATCCTGCGAAGGCACAGTGATAGGAGCGCCATTGGCAGGGTTAAGGATGTTGTGGCTCTGAAGCATCAGTATCTGCGACTCCAGCACGGCCTCATTGCTCAAGGGGAGGTGCACGGCCATCTGGTCACCATCAAAGTCGGCATTGAATGCCGTACATGCCAATGGGTGCAACTGTATAGCCTTACCCTCGATAAGCTTAGGCTGGAAGGCCTGGATACCCAGACGGTGAAGCGTAGGAGCACGGTTGAGCAGCACAGGATGACCCTTCATGACATTCTCAAGGATATCCCAGATAACGGGCTCACGACGATCTACTATCTTCTTGGCGCTCTTCACTGTCTTAACGATGCCGCGCTCAATGAGCTTGCGAATAATGAATGGCTTATACAGCTCGGCGGCCATCAGCTTAGGCAGACCGCACTCGCCCATCTTCAGCTCAGGACCAACAACGATAACTGAACGGGCTGAATAGTCTACACGCTTACCCAGCAAGTTCTGACGGAAGCGGCCTTGCTTACCCTTTAGCGAGTCGGAGAGTGACTTGAGCGGACGGTTGCTCTCGCTCTTCACGGCGCTCGACTTACGGCTGTTATCAAACAGTGAGTCTACAGCCTCCTGCAACATACGTTTCTCATTGCGGAGGATAACCTCAGGAGCCTTTATCTCCATGAGCCTCTTGAGACGGTTGTTACGGATGATGACACGGCGATAGAGGTCGTTCAAGTCGGATGTGGCAAAACGGCCGCCATCCAACGGCACGAGCGGGCGCAACTCAGGAGGAGTGACAGGGATAATCTTCATGATCATCCACTCAGGACGATTGACGTTCTTGCTCATTCTGAATGCTTCAACCACCTGCAGACGCTTCAAGGCCTCGGTCTTACGCTGCTGCGAAGAGTCGGTTGTGGCGCGATCGCGCAGTTCACCGGCCAATCGGTCAAGACCGGTCTGACCATGAGCATCCTCTACAGAGAGCTCGCACAGCAGGTCATAAATGGCCTCTGCGCCCATCTTGGCAACGAACTTCTTAGGATCAGAGTCGTCCAGGCGGTCGTTACCCTCAGGCAGTCTGTTATCCAATATGTCGTTATACTCATCCTCTGACAAGAGGTCAAGCTTATGCGAGCCATTCAGCTCCTCGCCTGTCTCGCTGTTGGTCATGCCCTCTACCACTCCGGGACGTATAACGATGTAACGCTCATAATAAATCACTGCATCAAGCTTCTTTGTGGGCAAGCCGAGCAGATAGCCTATCTTGTTAGGTAATGAACGGAAATACCAGATATGAGCCACCGGAACCACAAGCTCGATATGGCCGGAACGCTCGCGGCGCACTTTCTTTTCTGTAACCTCTACACCACAACGGTCGCACACGATGCCCTTGTAGCGAATGCGCTTATACTTACCGCAGGCACACTCATAATCCTTTGTAGGACCGAAGATGCGCTCACAGAAGAGGCCATCGCGCTCAGGTTTATAAGTACGATAGTTGATGGTCTCAGGCTTGGTAACCTCACCATACGAATTCTCAAGGATTTCTTCAGGTGAAGCAAGCCCAATGGTAATTTTCGTAAAATTACTCTTTACTTTATTATCTTTCTTAAAAGCCATGTTTACTCTTATTTTGGGGTGTACGTATTATTCTAGTTTGATACTCAAGCCAAGGCCACGCAGCTCGTGGAGCAGCACGTTGAGAGACTCAGGTATGCCCGGTGTAGGCATAGGATCGCCCTTAACAATGGCCTCATAAGCCTTAGAACGGCCAACCACATCATCCGACTTGATGGTAAGAATTTCTTGCAGCACATGCGAAGCACCGAAGGCCTCGAGTGCCCAAACCTCCATCTCTCCGAAACGCTGGCCACCAAACTGTGCCTTACCGCCAAGAGGCTGCTGAGTAATCAAGCTATACGGACCGATAGAACGAGCATGCATTTTGTCTTCTACCATGTGTCCGAGTTTGAGGAAGTAGGTGATACCAATGGTAGCAGGCTGGTCGAAGCGCTCACCCGTCTCACCGTCATAGATATAGGTTGAGCACAAGCGGGGCAGACCGGCCTTGTCGGTCCATTCCTGAAGGTCCTTCAGCTTGGCACCATCAAAGATAGGTGTTGCAAACTTAACGCCCAACTTCTTGCCGGCAGCGCCTAAGATGGCCTCGAATATCTGACCCAGGTTCATACGAGAAGGCACACCCATAGGGTTAAGAACCAAATCTACAGGACGGCCATCTTCCAAGAATGGCATATCCTCCATACGTACGACCTTCGACACAATACCCTTGTTGCCGTGACGACCGGCCAGCTTGTCACCTACTTGTATCTTTCTCTTCTTGGCAATATACACCTTAGCCATCTGCATGATGCCCGAAGGCAGCTCATCGCCAATGGTGATGGCCAGCTTGCGACGCTTCATCTCAGCATCCATAAGCTTATACTTGCGGATGTAATTCATGATGAGCTTCTGAATGAGGCCATTCGTATGAGCATCGTCCGTCCAGCCGTTAGACTGGATGCCCTCGTAGTCGAGGTTCTTCAGCGTAGGCACGGTAAACTTGCTGCCCTTAGGCACGATCTCTGCATCAGAGTAGTCTTTGATGCCCTGAGAAACCTTACCGTCGGTGAGCTTCATGAGCTTCTCTACGAGAATGTCTTTCAACTCATCAATACGCTGAGCATACTCGTCGTCTATCTTCTGCAGGGTAACCTTGTCCTGGCGCTTGCTCTCACGAGTCTTAACGGCACGAGAGAAAAGCTTCTTGTCTATAACCACACCGCTGAGTGAAGGATTGGCCTTGAGCGAAGAGTCTTTCACATCGCCTGCCTTGTCACCAAAAATGGCACGAAGAAGCTTCTCTTCAGGTGAAGGATCGCTTTCGCCCTTAGGCGAAATCTTACCGATAAGAATGTCGCCCGGCTCAACACGAGCACCCACGCGAATGATACCATTGTCATCCAAGTCCTTGGTGGCTTCCTCACTCACGTTAGGAATGTCGCTCGTAAATTCCTCAACACCGCGCTTGGTCTCACGTACATCAAGTGAATACTCGTCAACGTGAACAGAGGTGAGCACGTCCTCACGCACCATGCGCTCAGAAATCACAACAGCATCCTCATAGTTATAACCCTTCCAAGGCATGTAAGCCACCAGAAGGTTGCGGCCAAGTGCCAACTCACCATTCTCTGTGGCATAACCCTCGGTGAGGATGTCACCCTTCTTCACACGCTGACCCTTGTCGCAAATAGGACGAAGGTCTACAACCATATTCTGGTTGGTACGGCGGAACTTAGGTATACGATACTCCTTCAGGGCAGGCTCGAAGCTAACGAACTCTTCCTCCTCGGTACGGTCGTACAAAATGCGAATTGTGGTAGCATCAACATATTCTATCACACCGTCGCCCTCTGCCGTTATCATCGTACGCGAATCCTCGCACACCTTCTTCTCAAGTCCGGTACCCACGATAGGCGCATCATTATGCAAGAGAGGCACAGCCTGACGCATCATGTTACATCCCATTAGGGCACGGTGACCGTCATCATGCTCCAAGAAAGGAATAAGTCCGGCTGAAACAGAAGCAATCTGCTGCGGAGAAACATCCATCAGGTCTACCTTGTCAGGCGACACAACAGGATAGTCGGCATCCTGACGGCACTTCACATACGAACGGATGAAAGAACCATCGGGGTTCAGCGGAGCATTACCTTGACCGATAATCTTGTCCTCTTCCTCTTCTGCGGTCAAGAAGACAACATCTTTATTATCCATATCCACCTTGGCATCCTTCACCTTACGATAAGGTGTAACGATAAAGCCCAGGTCGTTTATCTTTGCATAGAGGCAGAGTGAAGAAATCAAACCGATGTTAGGACCTTCAGGACTCTCAATAGGGCAAAGTCTGCCATAGTGAGTATAGTGAACGTCACGAACCTCGAAACCGGCACGCTCACGCGACAGACCGCCGGGGCCTAAGGCTGACAGACGGCGCTTGTGCGTAACCTCAGCCAGAGGGTTGGTCTGGTCCATGAACTGACTAAGAGGGTTGGTGCCGAAGAATGAATTGATCACACTGGAGATAGTCTTGGCGTTGATCAAATCAGTGGGCTGGAACACCTCATTGTCGCGAACGTTCATACGCTCACGTATCGTCCTGCTCATACGGGCCAAGCCGATAGAGAACTGGTTGGCCAGCTGCTCACCTACGGTACGTACACGACGGTTTGAAAGGTGGTCAATATCATCTACCGTAGCGTTGGAATTGATGAGCTGGATGAGATACTTGATAATCTCAATAATGTCTTCCTTGGTGAGCACACGTACATCCATGTCGATGTCAAGACCCAACTTCTTGTTGATTCTGTAACGACCCACCTCACCCAAGTCATAACGCTTGTCTGAGAAGAACAGGTTCTGGAACACTTCGCGTGCACTCACGTCATCGGCAGCATCAGCATTGCGAAGCTGACGGTAGATGTAGTTCACGGCCTCAGTCTCTGAATGGCTGGGGTCCTTAGCAAGCGTGTTGAAGATGATGGCGTACTTGTTGGCTTGCTCCTCATCTTTATGCAAGAGAATAGAAGAAACGCCACTGTCAAGTATCTCTTCGATGTTGTCTTCCGTAAGCTCAGTCTCACGCTCAACAACCACCTCATTACGCTCAATAGAAACAACCTCACCGGTATCCTCATCCACGAAGTCCTCGTTCCAGCTCTTCATCACGTTACCGGCCAGGCGTCTGCCAATAGCTGCTTTCAGATTTTTCTTGTTAACCTTAACGTCCTCGCAAAGATCGAAAATCTGAAGTATGTCTTTATCACTCTCAAAACCTATGGCTCTAAGAAGGGTGGTTACAGGCAACTTCTTCTTACGGTCGATGTATGCGTACATCACATTATTGATGTCAGTAGCAAACT